>Ga0310697_10001357_pt1 | contig 28978 bp, 39 predicted proteins | sample 172DNAGHGlowgp2_FD_203883 | JGI IMG/M metagenome (GOLD analysis project Ga0310697, IMG submission 203883) | Sheep rumen microbial communities from Palmerston North, Manawatu-Wanganui, New Zealand - 1728 DNA GHGlow gp2 (v2) (version 2) | ecosystem: Host-associated > Mammals > Digestive system >... | reverse complement strand
ATCAAAGCTAAATTTGAAGATGGAACATTAAAGATTGAAGTTCCTAAAAAAGAAAACAAACAAATCAAAAATAAAAAGTATATCGAAATCAAATAATGAATTGCAAAAGGATTGGTTTAATCCTTTTTCTTTTTATAATTATGATACGTAAAATCCTCTAAAAAAAGAAATATATCTAAAGATTAAGATATAGCGAATTGATTAGTAGGAAATAAATCCTACTTTTTCTATATCGATTTTCTAGGTAGAAGTGGTAAAAAATATAAGCTATGTTGTGGTAAATAATATTTGCATAAAAAGTTAATATTTATTTTCAATTAATAGCAAAACTAAATGTTAAAATACATTGCTTGTAGCAACGGCTACATTTATAATAAAATTATCTTGATGAAAGGAGAAAATGTAATATGTTAAAAGATAATTTAAAAGCATTAAGAAAGAACAAAGGACTTTCACAAGAAGAATTAAGTATCAAGTTAAATGTTGTAAGACAAACAATATCAAAGTGGGAACAAGGATTGTCTGTACCGGATGCTGAAATGCTTATTTCTATTTCAAAGGTGTTTGATACTCCTGTTAGTACATTACTAGGAGAAACTATTTCTGAAAATAATCCAGATACTTTAAAAGAAATATCTGAAAAGTTAGAAATAATAAATTTACAACTAGCACAAAGAAAAGAAAATAAAAGAAAATTTTGGCATTTGTTTTTTATAGTAGTATCTATTTTATTGTTATTAATTTTTATTGTTTTAACTACACTAGGTAATTCTTATATGGAATGGAATTATAATGATCCTGAACTTGCTATTTTAGGAGTGGGAATTCATACATTTATATGGGTATTTATGCGACTAGCACCAATTGCTTTCATAGGTTCTATTATAGGCGTTTGTCTAACAAGAAAAAAGCAATAAATAATATATTGATGAGAGAAATCTCATCTTTTTTATTAGCAATTATATTAAAAACCATAAGTTGTTTTGATTGATTTATGTTATAATAAATTTAAATGATGGTAAAAGATTTTCATCAAATGCAAGTGATGAAGAAATTGCTAATTTCATTAAATAATAAAGGAGACAAATATGAAAGATAAGAAAAGTCTAATAATTTATTTTAGTAGAGCAGATGAAAATTATTTTGGTGGTGAAATAAAATATATAAATAAAGGCAACACAGAAGTGATTGCAGAATATATAAGAGATTTAGTAGGAGCAGACATATTTAAAGTAGAACCCCTTAATCCATATCCAGCAAACTACATGGATGCAATCGAAGAAGCAAAAACAAGAACTAGAGAACATAATGCACCAATAAAGGAAAGTATTCCTGATATTTCTTCATATAAAGTCATATATGTTGGATCACCAATTTATTGGGGTGGTATGCCTGAAGAATTATTTACGGCATTAAAAGGACATGACTATAATAGTAAAATAATAAGACCATTTACAACACATGAAGGGTCAGGATTATCTAATGTTCCTAGACAATTAAATGAAATATGTACTGGTGGAAAAGTACTTGATGGACTTGCAATATTGGGTTCTGAAGTTAATAATTCTAAATCAAAAGTAGAAGAATGGATTTAAAAAATTTTTATATAATGGAGGAAAAAATATGGTTAAGTTAGTTTTAGTAAGACATGGTCAAAGTATTTGGAATCTTGAAAATAAATTTACTGGATGGACAGATGTAGATTTATCAGAAAAAGGTATAAAAGAAGCAATTGATGCAGGTAAAGTGTTAAAAGAAAAAGGTTTTACTTTTGATATTGCATTTACATCGGTATTAAAAAGAGCAAACAGAACATTAGAATTAATATTGAAAGAAATGGAAGAAGAAGATATTTTGGTATATAAAAGTTGGAGATTAAATGAAAGACATTATGGTGCATTGCAGGGATTAAATAAGAAAGAAACAGCAGATAAATATGGTGAAGATCAAGTACATATTTGGAGAAGAAGTTATGATGTTAAACCACCTGCACTTACATTAGATGATCCAAGATATATTGATATGAAAAATACTTATACTGAATATATTCCTTTTACTGAATGTTTAAAAGACACAGTAGAAAGAGTAATACCATATTGGAAAAATAATATTTTACCTTGTTTAAAAGAAAATAAAAAAATAATAATAGTTGCTCATGGAAATAGTTTAAGGGGTTTAATAAAATATTTAGATAATATTTCTGATGAAGAAATAGTTAATTTAGAAATAGAAACTGGAAATCCAATATGTTATGAACTTGATGATAATTTAAAACCAATAAAACATTATTATTTAAAATAAATCTTTTATATTTAATTGATTTATAGTGTAAGAATGTAGTAAAATTATAATGGTGAAAGTATGAGAAAGAAGTTAACTATAGGTATATTAATATTATTTATAGTAATTATGTTTAATGGATGTACTCAAAGGGTTAAAATTGTCAAAAGTGAGTCAAATATGATAACATATGAAGACTATAATAATGGACTTATAAGTATAAAAATACCTAAAACTTGGAAAGTAGAAGTAGCTCCAACTGATTACATACATTATTCATTTAAATTATATAATCCAAATAATAAAGATATTATGCTTTTGTTTGGACTTAAACAAGAAGGTTTTTTAAAAAGTGAAACTGCAAGAAGTACATATGCTAAATATTATCCAAAATCTATATTTGCTAAATTAGCAGCAATAAATCCTCAAACGACTGAAGCATTTTATAAAGTATGGGATAAAAATGTAAAACTAAGTAATAAAGAAGAATTAAAAACTGAATATTTTCCATATTTAAATAATTTTAAAGTAATTGAAAAAATGGGTAAAAGTCCACTAGGAGGAGATATTTTAAGAGCAACATATACAAATAGTAATAAAGAATTAATGCAAGGATTATTTACGGCAAGTGTTAAATCTATAGGTAAATACTATATTAATACTAATATATATAATTTAAATAGTAAGAAAGTTGACGTTTCACCATTAAATGTATATAACATAATAATAATGACTGCTCCTGATAGCGAATTTGTTAATTACCAAAGTATATTAGATTATTCATTAAGTACTTTAGAATTTAGTGATAAGTTTATAAAGGCATTTAATAAAGAAGAATCAACTTTAGTATCAACTATTAAAGCCAATCAAAAGATATATGATTCTATTTCAAACATGATAATGGATAGTTGGGAAAAAAGAAATAATTCTTATGATATTATAAGTCAAAAACAAAGTGATGCAACACTTGGATATGAAAGAGTATATGATACTGAAACTGGAGAAGTGTATAAGGCATATAATGGTTTTACTGATGATTATAAGGGCAATAGATATAAAAGTATTACTGATGATATGTATTCATATAAAATAAGTGGATATATTGAAAAGTAGTTAATAAATAATGAGTTTTAAACTACATTTGTAGTTAAGTATAAAAGGAAAGGAGGATAGTTATGAATAGAGTTGAAATAAAAGAACTTGCTAAACAAAAAATCAAAGGAAACAAATGGAATATTATATGGCCAGTATTATTAATTACTGTAGTTGTATCTATACTAGAGCCAGTTTTAGGTTTAATTCCTAAAGTTGACTTTAATAATATGGAATCACTTGTAAGTTACAAAATATCACCAGTATCTGCTATAATTGCTTTTGTACTTCTAATTCTCGTTTCAATTATAATGGTTGCATATCAAAAATATATTATGAATTTTGTAAGAACTGGTAATTTTAATTCTAAAGATATTATTAATTGTGTGAAAGAAAAATGGTTAAACATTTTAGTTTCTTCACTATTAATGGGAATTATTGTTGGACTTTGTAGTATGTTACTTGTTGTACCTGGTATTATTATGGCAATGGCCTATGCAATGGTTAGTTATATTGTTATTGATACTAATTTAAATGGAGTTGATTCATTAAAAAGAAGTAGAGAAATGATGAAAGGTCATAAATGGGAATATTTTGTATTTGTTTTAAGTTTCATTGGTTGGCAGCTATTAGTACCATTTACATTTGGATTACTACTAATATGGTTATATCCATATATGACAGTAGCAGAGTGTTTATACTATGAAAAATTGAAAGAAATATCTAAATAATAAAGAGTTCTAGAAATAGAACTTTTTGTTTGTAAATAATTTATTTAACATGATATAATTTAATAAAAGAAGGTAGATAATAATGGAAATATTAAATAATATGAATGGACATAACATTGATGATGAAATTAAGTTATTAATACATAATATACCCGATGATTTAAGTGAAATAGAAATAGTAAGATGGATATATATTAAACTTGGTCTTCTTTTTAATTATGATTATCGTATCGCAGGAGATATAAGTATTAGAAATAAAATTGTTGATTATGATAGTGGTTATATTTCTAATTATCAAACTTGTACTAAAATAAGTGAAATATTGAATAAAGTATATAGCGAAGTTGGAATAGAAAGTAAAACTGTTACACGTGAAAATGAAGTAGTTATATATGATTATAAGCATACTGCTAATGAAGTGACATTATCTACAGGAGAAAAATACCTTTTAGATTTAACTATTGATTTGTATTTAATTCAAAGTGGATGTCAAACACATGAATTTGCAAAATATGATAAAGATGATTATGATGTTATTAGTGATTCTAAACTACAAGCAATTGATGAAAGATTAGGTTTAATAAAAGGAGAATATACTGATAAAAAAATAAGGGATAAAAAAAGTGTTATAAATGGAATCGATTATAGTGAAATGACTTATGATCAAGAACTTATATATAAAATAGAAAAAATTAAAGAATTAATACCATTATTTAGTGGTTATAACGAATCAAGGTTATTTTTAAATAAATTACTTAATGATTTTAATATTCCATTTCATAGATTTAATTTAATATATAAAAAGGGTGATATTAATAAATTAATTGAATGCATACAGGTTTATGGTGATGAAAATATATGGTATTTATATGCCGGAAATAGTGGTTTAATAAGAAGTAACGCATTAAAACTTAAAAATATGATTGAGCACGGATGGTACTCAAAAAATGAAAGATTTATTGAGGAATTAGATGAAGAAATAAATAGAAAAGAATTATAGTATAAATAATAAAAAATCATCAATACTAATATTGGTGATATATAATGAATGAAAATTTAGAACTATTAACTCATATTTATGAAACTGCTGATATGGGAAGTTATACTATTACAACATTATTAAACAAACTTAAAGATAAAGAGAACAAAATAAAGTTTGTTTTAGAACGTGAAATTAAAGAATATGAAAAATATATAAAAGAGGCAGGAAAACAACTAGAAAAAAATGATATTAAACCTAAAAAAACTAGTATAATGGCCAAACTTGGTAGCAATATGGGAATAATGAAAGAAACTATGAAAGATAATAGTGATGGCGCAATTGCTCAAATGTTAGTAGAAGGTATAACTATGGGAGTTACTGTTATGAGTGCAAAAATAAATAGTTATAAAAAAATAGTGGATAAAAAAACATTAAAATTAGCAAAAGAATTTCTTAAATTTCAAGAAGATGAAATAGAAATGCTAAAAGAATTTATGTAAATAGAGTGAAAACTCTATTTTAATTTGAAAAAATATTTCTAAAATAATAATTTATATGATATACTTATATTATGTGAATAGGATAGGGTAATGAAGTATGAAAAAAATAAAAGCATTTCTCATATTAGTTGTATTTGTATTATTAACAGGATGTTATAAGCAAGAAGGAATTATAACTATAAATGATGATAAAAGTGTTAATATAGAATTTAAAACTTTAGTAGATGATAATTTTGATGAAAAAAATTATATTTCAAATCTTGAATATTATGATCGTAATGGTATAAAGATTCAAAGAATTAATGAATATGGTTACAAAGGTTATAAAATTAGTAAAAAGTATTCTAACATAGATGATATTTCTAGTGAAAAAGAAACAAGTGTAGAAATATATAAATTTTTAGATAGAAATTTTAATGATAAATCATTGTTTACAAGAAATGAAGATTTCTTTAAGGATACATATAGTGCTAGATTTATAGTGGATAATAGTACATTAAAAAATAATAATAAAAATATAAGTACTTCTGATTATTTAGACGAAATAAAGGAATTATATAGTAAGGCAATAGATGCTTATGGTAATAATAATTCAGAATTAAATTATAACAATAAAACAAACAAATTAGATGTGAATAATAGTTTAATATATAACTTGGATTTTGATAAAAGTGGAAATGTTATATTAATTGAAGTTAAAAATAATTATTATTACTATAAAAAATCTGCTGATAAAATACTTTTAAATGATATAAAAATAGAAGATATTGAAATAGTAAATAATGATGATGATGTTATAACATTCGTGGTAAATTTACCTAAACAGAGTATATCAAATAATGCAAGTAGAGTTAGTGATGATGGAAAAACATTAACATGGATTTTTAGTAAAAATAGTTCTAATAATATGATAGAATTTACATTTGAAATTCAAAATAAGCAACATTTTTATATTATAATTGAAATATTTATGTTACTTACTATTTGTTTTACAATTGTAATAGTTTTATCAAAAAAAATAAAAACAAATAAAAGAGAAAAAATTGAAAATAATAATCCAATATATACTGGATATGATGAAAGTATTGAGGATGAAGCACTTAAAGAAAGAAAGAACATGGAGACTAATATTGTTAACATAAAAATTAAAAAAGATAATAAAGAAAAATTAAATGAAGATGAAATAATTGATAAACAACAAAATTGTGAAATTATTGAAATTAGTGATGAAAAATAACATGGATATTTAATACATGTTATTTTTTTGATATAATAATTCTAGCGGTGATTAAAAATGGATAAAGAATTAAAAAAAGCATTATTATTAGAAAAGAAAAGGCAAGAAAGAAACATAGAGTTAATAGCAAGTGAAAATTATGTTTCTAAAAGTATATTAAAATTACAAGGAAGTATACTTACTAACAAATACGCAGAAGGATACCCAGGAAAGAGATATTATGGTGGATGTAAATATATTGATATATTTGAAAATAAAGCTATTGAATACGCGTGTAAGTTATTTAAATGCAAATATGCAAATGTGCAACCTCATAGTGGAAGTTCGGCTAATATGGCAGTATATAGAGCTTTACTTGAAAAGGGTGATAAAGTTTTAAGTATTTCACTTTCTGAAGGTGGACATTTAACTCATGGAAGTAATGTTAGTTTTAGTGGAAAAGATTATAATATAGTTTCATATTCATTAGTAAATGAAATATTAAATTATGAGGAAATCAAAAAAATAGCATTAAAAGAAAAGCCTAAAATGATTATCGCAGGTTATAGTGCTTACAGTAGAAGTATTGATTTTAAAAGATTTAAAGAAATTGCCGATAAATGTGGAGCAATATTAATGGTTGATATGGCTCATGTTGCAGGTTTAGTTGCTGGAGAAGTACACGAAAATCCATGTAAATATGCTGATGTAGTAACATCAACAACTCATAAAACACTTAGAGGACCTAGAGGTGGACTTATTCTTACAAATGATGAAGAAATAATAAAAAAAATTAATAAAACAATATTTCCTGGTATACAAGGTGGACCACTTATGCATGTAATTGCAGCTAAAGCTCAGTGTTTTTATGAAGCGTTACAACCAAGTTTTAAAAATTATGCACAAAATATTATTAAAAATGCGAGCGCTATGGCTGATGAGTTTATTAAAAATAACGTTAAAATAATATCAGGAGGCACTGATAATCATTTAATGCTTTTAGATGTTAAATCTTCATTTAATATTACTGGAGATGTTGCAGAAAAAACTCTTGATAAAATATATATTACTGTTAATAAAAATACTATACCAAATGAAACTGAAAAACCAAGTGTGACTAGTGGTATTAGAATTGGAACTCCTGCGATGACAACTAGGGGACTTAATGAAAAAGACTTTAAACAAATAGCTAATATAATTATTAAAGCATTAAATAATTATGATAATGCTAAAGTATTAAATGAACTAAAAAAAGAAGTTACTATTATTACTAAAAATTATCCATTAAAAAATATAAAGTGAGGTTAAGATGAAAGATAAAAGGGAATTAATAAGAACTATAAAATTTACATTGTTTTCTATTTCAGCAGGAATCATCCAAATAGGATTATTTACGTTATTAAATGAACTTACACATTTAAATTATTGGGTTTGTTATTTGACAGGTTTAGTGGCATCTGTTATATGGAACTTTACACTAAATCGTGAATTTACATTTAAATCAACTGCTAATGTGCCACTCGCTATGATTAAAGTTTTTATATTTTATGCAATTTTTACACCTGTTTCAACAATATTGGGTGATTATTTGGTTGAAAAGCAACTTTGGAATGAATATTTAGTTACTGGTTTAAATATGCTTGCAAATTTTATTTTGGAATTCTTATATGATAAATATTTTGTATTTAGAGGCACAATAGATACTAAAGAAAGGAAAAAGAAAAATGAGTAAAATAAAAGAACTATTAAATGATAAAGAAAGTGTACTTGTGTTTGATGTTGATGGAGTGCTTGCTTTAATGGAATTTGGAGAAAGAAATCATTATTATGCATGTGATGAAGAGTGGGATAAAGAAGTAGATAATGGCCTTAATTTATATACAGAAGATAAAGTAAGTAAAAAAATGCAAGATTTTTTAAGAAATAAAGATATGAATAAAGTCTATGTTATTACCACAATTGGAGTAAATAAAGAAGGAGAATGTAAAAAAGAATATTTAAAAAAATATTATAATGTTATTGAAGATCATGTACATTTTGTTAATAAAAATAGAGATAAAACAAGTGAACTAATTAAAATTAGAAACGAAAATAAAAACGTAGATGATGAGCATATTATTATGATTGATGATACTACTGATATACTTTCTGATATACAGGATAATACTAATTTTTCAACAGCACATATAAGTTCTTTTTTGGATATATAATATGAAAATAATATTTTTAGATTTTGATGGTGTTTTAAATAATGAAACTTTTTTTATTAAAAGACATAAAAATATGAGTGGACTTAGAATGTTTGATTTATGTTCATTAAATAAAGAAGATGAAATGGTAAAACACTTATTGGGTAGCATTGATTTAGATAATTTAGATAATTTAAAAGAAATAATTAATAAAACAAATTCACTTGTGGTTGTGACATCAAGTTGGAAACGACTTAATGCTTTTAAAATTGTATCTAAATACTTAATAAAATATGGAATACCTATAATAGATAGAACTTATGACAATGGAAGTAATAGAGGGACTGGTATTAAAAATTATTTAAATACAAAAGATATAGAAAAATATATAGTTATAGATGATGAGATATTTAGGGACTATGATGATATAATAATGAGTCATTTAGTTAAAACAAATTTTTATGATAGAGGACTTAATGAAGAATGTACTGAAAAAGCTATTAAATTATTAAATAAGGAGCAAAATTATGAATCTTCAAAAACTAAATGAAATGGAAAAAACTTTAGATGAGTCAAAAGTCATTTTAAAAGAATTTATAACAGCATTAAATAAATACAAAAATATTAAAAGAAAATTAGATTAATTCTAATTTTTTTAATTTTTTTTAAAAAACTATTGACAAACGATTTTGTTTTTAATAAAATGTTAATAACAGATGCAGAAAATGCATTTAATTTATTAGAAAATGTTTTTAACAAATTGTTAAGAAGATAGGAGAAAGATATGAAAAGAAAAGAAGAAATTGAAAAGTTGCTTGTTGTTGTAGACATGGTGAATGGTTTTATTAAGAAAGGAAATATGGCTGATCCTTATATCAATCACATAACACCTGCATTAATAAAATTAATTGAAGAAAAATTAAATGAAGGAGAAGGCGTTGCATTTATTAAAGATACTCATTATGAAAATAGTAGTGAGTTTAAAAAGTTTCCACCTCATTGCATCAAAGGAAGTGGTGAAGAAGAATTAATAGATGAACTTAAAAATTATGAACGATTTGGCTTAAGTTATGAAAAAAATTCAACTAGTACTATATTTGCCAAGAATTTTTTAAATGATATTGATGCTATGAAAAAATTAAGAGAAGTAATTGTTACTGGATGTTGTACAGATATATGTGTACTTAATTTAGTAATACCATTAATTAATTATTTTGATGAAAATAATAAAGATGTAATCGTTAGTGTTAGAAGTGATTTAGTTGAGACATATGATTCAATTAATCATAATAGAGATGAGTACAATGGAATAGCACTTAAACTAATGAGACAAGCTGGTGCTAAAGTGGAAGGAGAAAATTAAGATGGAAAGATTATCAAGAAATTATACAATGTTAACTGATGCATATGAATTATTTATGTCAGACTCATATATAAAAACAAAAGAAGGAACTGAAGGAGTATTTGATGTATTTTATAGAGTTATACCAAATGGTGGAGGATATACTATTATGGCAGGACTTGATAAAGTAATAGAATATATTGAAAATTTAAAGTTTACAAATGAAGATATAGAATATTTTAAAAATAGTGGTTATAACTTTAGTGATGAATTTCTGGAATATTTAAAATCTTTTAAATTTACTGGTGATATATATGCAATTCCTGATGGAACACCTGTGTTTCCTAATGAACCATTAATTACAGTAAAAGCTCCATTAATTGAGGCTCAAATAATTGAAACTGCTATACTTAGTATTATAAATGGTTCTATGGAGCATGCAACAGGAGCAAGAAGAATAATTGAAGCAACACCTAATAATGTAAAAGTTATGGAGTTTGGTGCTCGCAGAGCAGATGGACTTGAAGCAGCAATTGATTCATCAATTTATGGAATCATGGCTGGATGTGCTGGTACAAGTAATGTACAAGCCGCTAATATGCTTGGAATTAAAGCACTTGGAACAATGGCACATAGTTTTATTGAATCATTTGATAATGAATTAGACGCATTTATTGCATTTGCAAAAACTCACCCAGATAATGCAACACTTCTTGTTGATACATTTGATACTTTAAAAAGCGGAATTCCTAATGCTATAAAAACATTTAACTGGATGAAAGAAAATGGTTATTCACTTAATAATATTGGTATTCGTATTGATTCAGGGGATCTTGCTTATCTTTCTAAAAAAGCAAGAACTATGTTAGATGCAGCTGGATATAATAAAGCCAAAATTTGTTTAAGTAATGGTCTTACTGCTGAAACTATTGAATCTCTTATAAGCCAAGGAGCATATTTTAATTCTTTAGGGGTTGGAGATAATATTTCAAAACCATCTGGTAGAATGGGAGCAGTTTATAAAGAAGTAGCAATAATTGAAAATGGAATAAAAACTCCAAAAATAAAAGTAAGTAATGATATCATCAAAATAGTGAATCCTGATTTTAAAGATTTATATAGAGCATACGATAAAAAAAGTGGATATGCAATTGCAGATATTATGTGCAGTAAAGATAAAGAAATGAATGAAAGACAAATGAAAATAATAAGCATAAATGATTTAATAACAAGTACAAACATTGATAATTATAAGCTTGTTAAATTACAAAAAAAGATATTTGAAAATGGAATGCTAATATATAATGATCCTACAATATTTGAAAAACAAAATTATTGTAATGAACAAATGAGAACAATTTATCCAGAAATTAAAAGAACTTTAAATCCACATAAGTATTATGTTGATGGAACAAAAGAATATGTAAATTTAAAAAATCAAATGATTTTAGCTTGTAGGAAGTAATTATGAGAAAAGAAAAATTAATTGAACTTAAAAAATATATAAATGAAATAAAATGGACAAAAGATGAAATAGTAGAGTACGAAAAACATTTTGTTACTGTTGAATCACATAAATTTTGTATTAACAATAGAGAAATAATAAGAGAAAAAATATATAAAAATGGAAATGATGGTTCTGCTGTTATAATAGTTCCTATAGAAAAATATAGTAAAGAATTTATTATGGTAATTGAGCCTAGAGTTTTTGCAAAAATGAAAATAGCGGTTAGTTTTCCAGCGGGGTATATTGAAAAAAATGAAAGTCCAACTAAAGCAGCATTAAGAGAATTAAAAGAAGAAACAGGTTATGAACCAAATAAAATTAAACATTTAGATTCATTTTATCAAGATGAAGGAATAAGTGCAGCTTATAATCATATTGTTTTAGCAATCGATTGTGAGAAAAAATATAATCAATCTTTGGATTCAGATGAGATGATTAAATATATGACATTTACATATGATGAACTTTTAGAATTAGAAAATTATGGTTATATAAGTGGATGTAATTCTAAGTTAGCATTATGTAGATTAAAAAATAAATAAAAGGAGAGAATCATATGAAAAAAGAAATATTAGATGAAATTGAAAAATATAGCGAAGAGGCGTTAATAAATAGTATTGCAAATCCTTTCTTTGCAATTGGAGATGTAACATATTATAAAGAAGATTTACTTGTAGTATATAAAATAAAAAGACTTCTTTTAAATGGTATAATTGATGAAAATAAATATTATTATTTAATGGAATTATATTATAAAAAACTTTTGTTAGAAGAAAAATTATCTTTTAGTGATGATGAAATATTGTATAATGAATTAAATAAAGTTAATATTGAATTAGGTATATACTATTTATCTACAGAAGAATTAGCATTAAATAATTTAATAGATGATTCAATTAAATATAAAAATAAAACTAGGATTTTAAAATAATTTATATTATAAAATAGATATATTATTTTAAATATGATAAAATCATGATAGAGGTGTTATATGGAGAAAGTTTATAATTCTGAAGAAGAATTTCTAAAAAATTATGATTCATCTATATTTGAAAAATTATCTTTAACAGTTGATATATTAGTGTTTAGTGTATCAAATGAGGAAACTAGTAACTATAGAAAAACTGATAAAAAGAAAATGAGTATTTTACTTGTTAAAAGGGATAATTATCCTTTTAAAGATAAATGGTGTTTACCTGGTGGATTTGTAGGAATTGATGAAGATATTGAAGATGCACCAATTAGAGTATTAAAAAGAGAAACTAATGTAGATAATATATATTTAGAACAGTTATATACTTTTGGAAATGTTAATAGAGATCCTAGAATGAGAATAGTTTCTACTTCATATATGGCATTAATTGATAAGAATAAAATTGAAGGTAAATTAAATGAAAATGCTAGTTGGTTTGATATAGTTAGTATAAATGAAAAGAATAATGTTGTAGATGTTATTTTAAATAATGGATTTGAAACTATTACTTTTAGTATTAAAAAAATATTAAAAGAAAAAACTACTGATAGTTATAAACTTGTTGAAGTTAAAAATGATAAAATTGCTTTTGACCATACATTAGTTATTTTAACGGGATTAGAAAGACTTAAAAATAAAGTTGAATATACAGATATAGTATTTAATATGATGGGAGAATTTTTTACTCTTGGGGAATTGCAACAAGTATATGAAGTAATACTTAATAAGAAATTATTAGATCCAGCATTTAGAAGAATAATAGCGAATAAAGTAGTTAAAACAAATAAATTAAAAACTGGAGAAGGACATAGACCATCATACTTATTTAAATATAAACATCATGTTTAATAGGAGTATTTTATGAATATAGAAAAATTAAATAAAATGGAAAATAGTTTAGATAAATCTATTGTTAAATTAAAAGAATTTGAAAAATATTTAAATGAATATAAAAGTATTCAAAAAGATATTAAAAATGTTTCAGACTATTATGGTAGTGATGAATGGTTTTCTTTATTGGATGAATATGAAAAAGGGAATTTAAAAGATATAAAAGCAGGTATTTTATCTGAAGATACTGCTTATGATTTAATTATTGATAATAAAGAACTTGCTATTAAAATGCTTGAAATTGCAACTAAAGTATTAAAAGAAGGTTATTAATTATTAATAACTTTTTTAATTTGTTTAAAACTAATATTATTAAGACTTTTACTTATAATATTGAAAAAATATATAAAATCAAGTAAAATTATTGGTGTTAAAAGGAGAAAAATTATGTATGATTCTATTATAGTAGGAGCAGGTACTGCAGGGCTAACTGCTTCAATATATTTAAGACGTGCTAGTAAAAAAGTACTTGTACTTGAAGCAAATAGTTATGGCGGAGCAATTATAAATACTTTGAGTATTGAAAATTATCCAGGATTATATAAAGTAAGTGGATATGATTATGCAACTAAACTTTATAATCAAGCAAAAGATTTAGGTAGTGAAATAAAGTTTGAAAAAGTTATAAATATAAAAGATGGAGAAGAAAAAGAAGTTATAACTGATAAGAATACTTATAAAACCAAAACTATTATTTTAGCAACGGGTTCAGAAAATAGAAAATTAGGTCTTTCAAATGAGGATGAACTTGTTGGCAAAGGTGTTTCTTATTGTGCAACTTGTGATGGAGCATTTTATAAAGAAAAAGTAGTTGCTGTATGTGGTGGAGGTAGTGCTGCATTAGAAGATGCAATATACTTAAGCGATATAGTAAATAAAGTATATTTAATACATAGAAGAAGTGAATTTAGAGCAGAACAAGCATTAGTAGATACGCTTCATGAAAAAACAAATGTTGAATATGTTTTAAATAGTAATGTTACAAAACTTAATAGTGAGGATAAACTTAAAAGTATCGAAGTTACTGATAAAGATGGAAATGTTAAAACTATAGAAGTTGATGGCTTGTTTATTGCCGTCGGTAGAATTCCTGAAAATCAAAACTTTGCATCAATTATTAATTTAGATGAATCAGGATATGTAATTGCTGATGAAGATTGTAATACTAATGTACCAGGTATCTTTGTAGCAGGTGATAATAGAGTTAAAGAATTAAGACAACTTGTAACTGCAGCAAGTGATGGTGCAGTAGCAGCAACACAAGTAGTTAAATATATAAGCAAGAAATAGATTATTAATAATATCTATTTTTTCTTTATATCATAATAAACATATGATAAACTTAAATTAAGGATGTGAGTTATGTGAAAAAAGGCTTTAAAATATTGTTAGTTATGTTTTTATCAGCTATGTTATTAGTAGGATGTGATAAGAAGACAAAAGAGGTTAATGAGGTAAAACTTGCTGAGGATGAAGTGATTGTCAATGGTAAAACATATAAATTAAATCAAGATGAAACTGGATATGGTATTAATTATAAAATAGCTAGTAATTTTGTTTTTAGAGATACTGGTAATGCACTTAATTATTATGCAGAAAGAAATGAAGATAATACATCGGATTTTGTTATTAGAATATTTCATTATAAAAATAAAAGTTTAGATTATGCAATTAAAGATACAGTAACTGAATATGATTCTAAAACTGAAGTAGAAGTAAATGGAGTAAAATATACTAAGTTACATTTTACTAATTATAACAATGCTAATACATATCTTTTCTATTATCAATTAAAAAAAGATATATATGTATTTTGTTTTACTGCTTGGCAAGAAGAGGAAAGACTTGAAAATATTTTCTTAAATCAAGTTGTTTATAAATAAATTGTAAAATTATAGTAAATAAATTATAAATCAGGTAATAAATACCTGATTTTGTGTTAGAATAAATTTGGAGGATTATAAAATGAATTATAAAAATATAGTCGTTGCTGGTGGAGGAATATTAGGAAGTCAAATAGCGTTTCAATCCGCATACTGTGGATATAATGTTACTATTTTAATACGTGAAGAAGATTCAAAAGAATCACTTTTAAATAAACTTAATAATTTACAAAATACCTATGTTGAAACTATTGCTAAAATGGAAAATGAAGAAAATTGGGCTAGAGGAATTGCTGATATAAACAATTTTAATAAATTAAGTTGTTTAGCTAAAGCAAATAGTGTAGTTAATAATATTAAAATTGAAACTGAACAAGCAAAAGCTCTTAATGAAGCAGATTTAGTTATTGAATCAATTACAGAAGATTTTGATGTTAAAGCAAGTTTTTATAAACAAATATCAACATTATTACCTGAAAAAACTGTAATTGTAACTAATTCATCAACATTACTTCCATCTAAACTTGCAAAATATACTGGAAGACCAGATAAATTTTTAGCAATGCATTTTGCAAATTCAATATGGAAAAATAATATTGCTGAAATTATGAAACATAAAGATACAAATCAAATATATTTTGATGAAATAATTTATTTTGCGAAGTCTATTAATATGATACCTCTAGCTGCTAAAGAAGAAAAATCTGGTTATTTATTAAATTCAATGTTAGTACCATTTTTACTATCTGCGATGGATTTAGTTGCAAATGGTGTATCTGATCCTGAAACTATTGATAAAGCTTGGACTTTAGGAACAGGAGCACCAAAAGGACCATTCCAAATCATTGACACAGTAGGTCTTATTACTGCTAAAAATATTGTTTTACAATATCAAAAAGTGCCAGATTTATTAGATCCACTATTAAAGAAAATGATGCTTCCATATAATTACGATGGAATGCTTAATATTTTAAATAAATATATTGAAGAAGGTAAGACAGGAACATCTGAAGGAGAAGGATTTTATAAGTATAAATAATTAAAAGTAGATTTAAATATCTACTTTTAATATGTATAAAAATTATGATATACTTATATATTATAGGAGTGATAAAAATGAATTGTAAAAATTGTGGAGCCAAGTTAATGGAAGGAGAAAAATTTTGCAAATATTGTGGTAGTAAAATTGAAGAAAATATTCAAAATAATATAAATGTTGAGCCTGTAAAAGAAGTAAATGAACCAATTGTTCTTGATAAAAATGAAAATATATTATTAGGTACTATTGGAGCATTAATAGGTTCACTTGCGGGTGCAGTTATAATAATTTTATTAGGACAACTTGGTTTTGTTGCTTCAATTGCTGGTGTTGCAATGGCATATTGTACTTTATATTTATATGAGAAATTTGCTGGTAAAATCAGCAAAACCGGAATAATTATTTCTATACTTATTATGATTATAATGACTTTTTTAGCTGAAAATCTCTTAATATCAATAAATGTATCAAAAGCACTTAATTTACAAACTTATACAACATGGAAAGTATTTACAAAATTTTTTGATTTGATGAAATATGATATTATAGATAAAAGTGCATATTTTACAAACTTATTTATGGTTTACTTATTCACTTTAATCGGAGCAATAGGTACAATTAAAAATAAATTAAATGATATTAAATTAAAATAAGGAGAATTCATGAAAAATAAAAAAAGTAATTTACTAATATTCCCGTTGTTAATAGTCGCCATAATATTAGTGTTTTTAATCTTTGTCATATTAAATTATATTATGGATAGATTTGTTATGCCTAAAGATTATTTATTTTATGAAACATCAGTTATTCCAACTAAATTATTTATATTTGTTACTATGTTTTTAGTTATTATATTATTAAGTGTAATATTAAATAAATTTAAAATTAATAAAATAGATAAATTTGAAGTGTATGTTGATTTTTGGAAAAAGTATAAGTACATATATTTAGTTATTTTTATGCTTATTTTATATGCTTTTTTAAATACTATAACTATAGTAACTAAAGATAAAATAATTTATAAAGATATATTTCATCCAAAAGGTATTAATTATAAATATAATGATGTTAGTAAAGTAGAAACTGGTTTTGGTAAGAAAAGATTAACATTAATTGATTATAATAGAAGAGGAGAATTTTATTATAGAATATATTTTGATAATAAAGATTTTACTTTTAGTGTACCATCTGTGAATGAAAATATTGAAAAATATAGAAATGATACATATTTAGAATTAGAAGAATTTGATTCTAAATTAATGGAATATGATATTGAAAAAGTTAGTGATAATGAAAACTCAAAATATTGTATATTAGATAAAGTATATTGTGATAGATTTGTAAGAATTGTAAATAATAAAGGAGAGTGAATAATATGAGAAAACAAATCAAAACAACCGAAGCTATATTTCCAATGCCAGTACTTATGATTGGAACATATAATGATGATGGAAGTGTTAATGTTATGAATGCAGCTTGGGGAACTATGTTAGAAAGAGATGAAGTGATTTTAAACTTGACCGAAAGTCATAAAACTGTTAAAAATATTAGAAAAAGAAAAGCATTTACTGTTTCAATAGCAAATGCTAAAAATGTAGTTGCAGCAGATTACTTTGGTGTTGTTTCTGGAAATAATACTGAAAATAAGTTTGAGAAAAGTGGTTTAACTGCAAGTAAAAGTGAAAATGTAGATGCACCAATTATAAATGAATTTCCAATTTGCATGGAATGTGAACTATTAGAAGGAGAAAGTGATTGGGGAATTGCTGGAAAAGTAGTGAATGTAACAGCTTTAGAAGATGTAATGAATGGAGATAATGTTGACATTAATTTACTAGAAGCAATTGCATTTGATCCTTATACACATGGCTATTATAAAGTAAATGGAAGAGTTGGCAATGCATTTAAAGATGGATTAAATTTAAAATAATTTTTATTGTTTAAAGCACAGAAATGTGCTTTTATCATACAATAAATTAGGTGATTTATATGGCTTTAAAAGGAATTGTAATTGATCCAGGTCATGGAAGATAGGATTGCACCAAGCAAGTAAACAAGGCATAAATTTAAGTATATTTTAAAAAATAGCATTATACCAATGTTATTTTTTTATTTAAAATTGCAAGTATGTTTGACAAATCGACAAGTATGTGCTATTATTTAATTGTGCTAGATAAGCATATGGGTATGGAGGGAAAGTATGAAAAAGATTGGAGAAAAGATTAATAGGATTTTAGAAGAGAAGAAAATGACTCAAAGAGATTTGGCTCAAAAAATAGACTTAGATGAAAGTACATTATCAAGAATAATTAAAGGAGATAGAACACCCAATATAGAAACTTTATCAAATATAGCTACTATATTGCATGTTACTACTGACTATTTGCTTGATATAGAAAATAACACTAAATTTGATAGTCAAAGGGAGATAAGATTAATAGCAAGAAATTTATCAAAGTTAACAAGAGAAGAGAAAAAAGAATTAGTTAATATTTTAATTGATTAATTTAGAAAGGCAGGCACAATGATAAAATTAAGCAACGAAAGATATGAAGAAATTAAGCAAGAAGTTGTAAGGACATTTGAAAAATATAAGATATCTTGTGTTCCAGTAAGTGGTTATGAAATAGCAACTAAAATGGGAATTAAGATAATAACTTATAATTCATTAAATGAGGAGAAGCTTGTTGCAGCAAGGGAAATTAGCAAAGATGGCTTTTCACTTTTTGTTAAAGGAATTTGGACCATATATTTAAATGATATAGATACAGGTTATAAAAGACAAAACAGTACATTACTTCATGAAATAGGTCATATTGTATTGAATCATACAGAAGATAGTGAAATAGCAGACAAAGAAGCCAATTTCTTTGCAAAATATTCATTAGTACCACCAATACTAGTTTATAAGTTCAATATTGAATCTATTGAAGAGATAGAAGAAATATTTGAGGTTAGTCATCAGGCGGCTTGTTATGCGTTTGATTATTATAATAAATGGCTATTCTACGGAGGTAAATGTTTTAAACCATATGAAGAACAGCTACTAATATTATTCAATGGAATAAAAGTCAATATTTAATTAATGGCAGTTTGGTTAACGTAAGTCCAAAAAAAAGAGGTACTTGCACCCCTTAAACAAATATAATATTTGCTTACCACTTGTATTATATCATATGTTTTAAAAATATGCAAAATATACACCTCGGAAAAGAGTGATAAAAATGATTAATTATTATTTAAACAAGAATTCGCAGTCTAATGGTGATCATGAAATCCATAAAGAATCTTGTTATTTCTATAACATGTATAAAAATGGATTTAATTTTGAATTACTAGGTGCCTTTAGTAATGATATAAGCGCACTTGAATATGCTAAAAGAAAATATCCATACTGCAAAATAGATGGATGTGCATATTGCTGTAAATTTATTCATCATCATTAATTAATTGTTTGAGGGAAGGAGAAAAAATGATTAAAGTTATATTTAATTTACTTATTTCTCCTTTAACAATATCTAATAATTATTTATTTAATTATTTAGTAACATCTTTAATAGGATTCATTGCGTTTAAAATTGCATTTAAAGTTGTTGGTGATATTGGTTTTAGAGGAGAAATGGGTTCTATTATGCATTGGATTATAAGATTTATTGTCTTTTTAGCCCTATGGTTTATTTGCTGTTGTGCATTTTTTTTGATTAAATTTATTTATCATCATATATTATTAGTAACATTATTGACTACTTTTATATTCTTTATTATAATGCTAAGAAAAATTTCATGTAAAAATAAACTTAATTGTTAGTTAAAATAGTCAAAAAAGATGATCTTATTAATTAAATCATCTTTTTTTTATTAATTGTTGATTATTAATAGTTAAAAAATCATTACCCAATTTATTTAGATATTCTTTAATTTTAAATGCATCTCTAACTATGCTATCTGCTAGTGCTCTTTCAGCATCATCTCCAGCCCAAAAACATCTTAATTCATTAGCAGAGTATCTTGTATCTTTTTCATCAAAAAAGAATGAATATATTGTACTAAAATCAATAAAATAATAACTTTTTTGCCTAGGCGACGAAACAATTTTTTTAAGAATAGGATTACTGGAACAGAGCAGTATGAGGTGCAAGAATTATTTAAGAGTATACCTCCTGGAACATTAACATATACTAGTAAGTGGGAGAAAAATGAAGAAGGTGTTTATGAAAGAAATATAAAGACATATGAAATGAAAGACTTGAAAGAAGAAACTGTTATAGAAATGATAAACACTAAACCAATTGATGAAATAACTTTTGAGGATATATTTAAAGAAGCTAAGTTTGAGGAAACGCAAATTGGTCTTGAACTTACTGATGAAGAAATAAATAAACCAGGATCTATACAAGCTACCGTTTACTCAGAAGATACTAATGATGTAATATTTGTTAAAGAAAGTATCGGAAAAAATATACTTGTAACATTTTTTTGGATAATTGTTGAGTTAATGTCTTGTGGACTTGTTCATTCGATACGTAATGATTGGACAGGTTATTCATTTTTAAATAATATGGAAGAAATCACTGATGAATACAAGCAAAATGCTACTGAATTTATTCGCAAAAGAGATAAATTAGATGAAATACTAAAATCATCTAAGAAAAAAGAATAAGTTATATTTGATTTAAAAAAGCCATTTATATGGTTTTTTTATTGCAACAAAAGTAATAATTATTTATAATATAGAATTGTAGAGGAGTTTAGATATGAGATTGTTGATAGGTAATATCGTTGCTTTAATAGCTTCTTTTATATTTGTATATTCAGGTATATTAAAGAAAAAAAATAAAATATTAATAGCTCAAGGTATCCAAAAAGGTTTGTCTACAATAAGTAATATAATTTTAAAAGGATATGCTGGAGCAGTTATACATGCAATAAGCCTTGTCAGAAATATATTGTGTTATTATGGTAAACTAAATGTTTTAGCAAAAATAATAATTACTATACTAACAGTTGTATTAACTATAATATTTAATAATTTGGGTTTAATCGGAATAATTCCGTTAGTAGCTTCCTTTTTATATTTGTGGTTTATGGATACAAAAGATATAGTTAAATTTAAATATTTATTACTGTATCATGGGCTATTTATGATTTAAGTGTAAAATCTTATACATCTTTTGTTTTTAATATATTTTCGGCTATTGCAACTATCATATCTGTTATACAAATTAATAATAAAAAGAAAATAATAAAATAAAAGATTGATTTTTACTCAACGATAATTATAATAATTTTATATGGGGGATTTATGAAAAAATTAGAGGATTTAGATTTTAGTGAAAAAAGGTATATTATATTTGATTTGGATGGAACTTTAATCGATTCAATAGGTATTTGGAATTTAACTGATTATTGTTTAATTAAAGCTTTAGGGGGTATTGAAGCAACGGAGGATGTTATACAAAGTGATAGGGATAATTATTTACACAATAATACATCAGGAGAAATATATGTTGGATATTGTAATTTTTTAATAAACAAATATAATTTGAGAGTAAAAGATGGAAAAGAATTATCAAAAGTAAGAAGAGAATTATATAAGGATATATATGAAAAAGAAGTTGAATTCAAACCAAATGTAGTAAGCTTACTAAGAAAATTAAAAAGCATGGGTTGTACATTAATACTTGCTACAATGAGTTCAAAAGAACAAATAGATATATATTCTAAAAGTAAAAAATTAATAGCAGAAGCAAATATTAAGGATATATTTGATTTAATTACTACAAAAGAAACTGTTGCTAATAAAAAGCCTGATCCAGAAATATATGAAAATGTAGTGTTTTATTATTCTGCGTTACCATGTCAGTGTCTAGTGTTTGAAGATTCATACTCTGGTTCTTTGGCTAGTAAAAGAGCTGGAATTGAAACTGTAAATATTTATGATAGATATTCAGATAAAGATAGAAAAAACATAGAGAGTATAGTTGATTATAGTATTTCAGATTATAGCGAATTTATAGCTTATTTAAAAGAAAACACAAAGAAAAAAATATTAAAACCAGAAACTGTTTTATAAACGGAGGTATTTGGCTATGGAATATACGGATGATTTTAAGGAAAGAGTTTTAGCGGTTGTTGAGCAACCAGACATTAAGGAAGATATCCTAAATGGAAAAATGGATTTAGGGGATTATTTGCAAAAATATGCATTTAAAGGAATTGATCCAACTACTATTTTAGAATGCTTGGATGTGTATGAATTAGACTATTTAGCATATTTAGCTAGATTACAGCAGCGAAGAAAAGCACTTTATGAAGAGTGGTGGGAGTACTATGTAATGAAAAGTGGATCAACATTGGAACGAGTAATATCATCAGAAAGCAGATATATTAACATAGATATAGTATAAGAACGCAAAAAATAATATTTTTTAGTCTTTATTGTAATAATTGAAGGTAAATAATCTTCAATTTTTTCAACCTTTATTACTTCATCTTTTACTAATGATAAATATCCATTTTCATTATAAATATTATCATTATTTTCCTCTTCTATCAATTCTTTTTCAACAAGTTTTTTTGATTCATTTTCTTCAATAAATATAAGCTCATTCAAATAATTATCAAGCAAAGATAAATAATAATTTTTTTCTTCTTGTTTTATAGAAAACTCAATTCTATAAATGGTATTGTTATCATCACATAAATAATACGTAAACATTTTACAGCTCCCTTCATAGAAGACTATACACCTATTACAGGAACTATTTATGTCACTTTTTAAAATTTAATATTTATTTCATTAGGATTAAATTTATTGTTTGTTATTTCACAATCTGTTATTCTTTTTAAATGAAATTGTCTCATATCATCTTTTTCTTCCCAATAAGCAGAAACCCACCACTCATTTTGAAATAAATATAAACCAAGTGGATATATTGTTCTTGTTGAATTACCATGTTTTAAATTATAATAATTTATTTTTAACTTAAGATTGTTTTTATAAGCATTATTTATTTTATTAAATACGTTTAACTCTTGACTATTTGAAATAATAATTTTCTTATTACTTTCTTTATTATTAATGTTTAAAGTAATTTTTGATTTAATATCAGTTAATTTTTCTTTAACATTCAAATCATTAATTAAATCACTTGCCTTATTAATAATAGATATATCATCATTATTAAAATTTAGATATGGTATATTAAAATCTTTATTTAAAACATATCCTCCATATGGACCTTTTATTGTATCTATAAGTATACCTGAATATTCAAGTTCTTCTTTATATTTCCTTATCATTCTTTCGGATACTTCTATTTTTTCAGATAATTCTTTTATACTATATTTTCTACCATTTTGGAGTAATTGTAGCATTAGCAATGTGTTAGATAATTTAGACATTTTCGCCTCCCTAAGTTGTTAACTATTATAACACAATCATTATAAAAAACTTAGAAATTTATATAATACTTGTTAATTTTTTAAAAAATATTGAAATAAAAAATAAACAAGAAAATATAAATTAGTTTTTTAATATGCTAAAATTGTTACTTTGTAATATATTTTTTTACAGAAAATAATTGTTAAAAAATCAAAATCAATAGAATTGATTTAATCAGTGTTTATAAGGTTTCATCCACATTTTTGCATATAAAACTTCATCTAAGACTTCCTCTCTAGCTTCCTTTCAGACTTCTTCTCACACTTCCTCTCCGACTTCCTTTCAGACTTCTTCTCACACTTCCTCTCCGACTTCCTGAAATTTTTCCTGTACAAATGCCTGTAAGCATGATAATATATGGTAAAGTGGAATAATTATAAGTAAATCCATTTAAAATAATTTGATTTAAATTAGACTTGTGAAAAGAAACACAGGTCTTTTTTATTGTCAAAAGGAAGGAGGATTATATATGGATGAAAGGCAATTATATGAAATATGCAATTGTACCATTATCAGATTTAAAGAAATTAGGGCTGAATTCAACTGATAAATTAGTCATGGGTATGATTGTATCTCTGGGTATAAAAAGAGTGTGTATAGCTACTAATAAATACTTATCACAACAATTAGAATTATCAACAAGAACAATGTCAAAGAGTTTATCAAAACTAAGCAATAAGAGTTTAATATCTATTAAATATGAGAAAGATAACAGAAAGATTTATTCTAATATAGTATGGAATGATAGTTCTATGAATATGGAAGAATAATTCTATACCTCGTAGAAGAATAATTCTATCATAAAATAAATATTAAAATAAAAGGAAAATAAATATTTATATTTTAAAAGAATTTTAAAAGGGGAAAGGTTAATATATGAATTATGAAGATATAGATTATAATGAAGTAATAGTATCAGGAATTATTAGTAATATAACTGATACGAATGACATGTATATTAGATTTAGTATAATGCATAAAAAACATACTAAAGATGCAATAAAAAGTATATATGTTAGTTTAAGTATTTTAAGAGAACTTTTTAATAAATATTTAGATTATTTTAATAAAGGTAATAAATTATTTATAAAAGGTTATTTAAATTCTTATTTAGATAAGAATAATGAACATAAAAGTTATATTTCAGTCACTAATGTATCAAATAACCCAAAAGATATAATTGAGGGAAGAAAAGGACCACACATAAGATATGATAGTGATGGAGTAATGGTGTGGAATGGAAAAAGATGTGAATCTGAATACATGAGTGAAAAAGAAAAACTTGATTTTGAAAGAGAAATAAGTGAAATAATTAAAGAAATAGATAATGTTAGATCTTAAACGTGCTCCCACAGAATTTCTAAAAAAATTGAAAACAGGAGTATTTTTTTCTTTTAAATAAAGGGATTTTTTGAGTTTAAAAGCTCTGTGGGAGCAATTTTGCAAGTGCAAAATAAGTGGTGTCATAAAAATATAGGTATTTCCTAAAAATATTTATATTTTGACACCTCATACTTATCCTGATATAAAAAAGTAATATTTTATGTATTCTGTGGGAGCAAAAATTTAGATTATTTTGTGTTAAATAAAATGTAAATGCGTTTTTAATAATTATATATACATGTTATAATTATATTAGGTGATAATATGGATAAAGATGCATTAAGATTTATTGATAAACTTTATAAAGATTTATATAAAAGTGAAGAAGTATTACATCATTCAAGTGGAAAAGAAACTGATAAGTTTAATAATATTGAAGAATATTTAAATACATTAGAAAGAGTGCATGATAGAGCTACTCAAACTGAGAGAAGAACTGATACATTAAAAAGATTATACATGGAAAAGTATGTAATCAAAAAAGAGGATATTCCAGATAGTTATTATCAAAATCAACAAAGGATAGCATTAGAAAGAGGCTTTGGGCATATTCAAATATCAAATGAACAAAAACAGGAATTAGCAAATGAGGTAATAAATAACCAAAAGAAAAGTTTAGAAAACTGGCTTGATTATTTCTTTAGTGAAGATTCTAAATTTTATCCGTTTTGGGCAAAATATTGGGCATTTCAAGGAATGTTAAGATTGGGTTCTTATGATAAATCAAAAGGAATATTTAATAAAAGAACAAAAGAAACAGTAGCTCCATTTGCTGATTTAAATCAAGAAGCACTATCTATGTCTATGGATTATTTAATAAAATACATAGGAAAAGAAAAGATAGAAGATCAAGAATTAGAACAAGTTATAACTGGTGGTTCATTTCAAAAGATGTATCCTTATATTTTAAAAAATGTATTAAGCAATAATGAGAATATTATTAAAAGGAATGAAGGCAAATGGGTAAAATATAATCAAGGCAGTGACCATATGCCACTTGTAAGGTCTTTACAAGGTTATAATACAGGGTGGTGTACAGCTGGAGAAAGTACTGCTAAAGCGCAATTAGAATGCGGAGACTTTTATGTGTATTATACACTAGATGAAAAAGGCGAATATAAAGTTCCAAGAATAGCTATAAGAATGGAGCATGGCGAAATTGGCGAGATAAGAGGAATAGCTAAAAATCAGAACTTAGAATCAGAAATGGAAAAAGTAGTAGCAGAGAAGATAAAAGATTTTCCAGATAAAGATAAGTATTATAAAAAAGTTAATGATATGAAACAAATGACAGATATTTATAATAAATGGAAAAATAATGAAGAATTATCTATAGAAGAATTAAGATTTCTATATGAAATTAATTATGAAATAGAAGGGTTTGGATACAGGAAAGATCCGAGAATAAAAGAAATACTAGTTACGAGAGATAATGTTAAAGACTTAAATCTTATATTAAGAGATGTTGACGCAATAGTAGGAAATTTAGATTTAAGCCATTTAACTAGTGCAGAAGGTTTAGATTTATCCAACAAAAATATAGGCGGAAATTTATATTTCAATAATTTAACTGATTCAAAAGGATTAAAATTACCTAAAAATATTTTAGGAGATGCGCTTTTCTCTGGGTTGATCAACGCAGAAGATTTAGATTTTTCTAATACTGAATTTATAGGAACCTTATATTTAAATGGTTTAACTAGTGCAGAAGGCTTGGACTTATCAAAAACAAATATTGAAGGGTTGTATTTAAATTCTTTAACTAATGCTAAAGGATTGAAATTACCTAAAACTATTAAAGGACATGCGCATTTCTCTGGACTGACCAGCGCAGAAGATTTAGATTTTTCTAATACTGAATTTATAGGAGCCTTATATTTAAATGGTTTAACCAGCGCAAAAGGCTTGGACTTATCAAATACAGATATTAAATGGCTGTATTTAGATTCTTTAACTAATGCTGAGGGTTTAATTTTACCCAAAACTAAATCCATCTACATATCATTAAAATCTTTAACTAGTGCTAAAGGATTAAAATTGCCTGAATTGATTGGAGGCTTGGATTTAAACTCTTTAACAAGCGCTGAAGGACTAACACTACCTCAAAATATTGGAAATTTATATTTAAGATCTTTAATCAATGCTAAAGGTTTGTTATTGCCAAAATACATTTATGGGGATTTAGCACTTAACTCATTAACATCTCTAGAAGGCTTAGATTTTTCGAATACTGAGTATATAGCTGGAATCTTATATTTAAATAGTTTAACTAATGCAAAGGGCTTGGATTTATCAAATACAAATATTGGGGAACGTGTTTTTGCACCTTATTTAACTAATTTAGATGGAGTAATATTACCAGATAAATTAACATATTGTATTCATTGCAATAGATTTATGGTAACCCCTAAAAATGTAGATGAGTATAGAAATGATCCTAATAGTTTTTATGAAAAATATCATGTTAACTTTAAAGATATAGGTAAAAGTAGATAAAAGAAATAATAAGTTAAGTCATAGTTTGAAACAAAATAAAAGCTATGGCTTTTATATATTTTGTAGTAATAAGAATAATGATTGAAAAGAATCATTATTTTTTGTTGCTTTAATTTAAACATTTTACATTAATTGTAAGAATAAAATTTATTGTTAATATAATTCACTATCATAGAAAGATATGTTGCTATTAAAAAGAAGAATAAAGAAAGTGGGGTTTATTATGAATGAAACAAAATACAATTTTACAAATATTAATTTAGAAAAATTAGAAAAAATTATTAATGAAAAGTTATTAAAAATTATTATTCAAACAGAAAATAGCAATATGATTTTGAAAAATTGAAATCATGTTGTATAATGGCATCATACTTAAATTTATGCCTTATAGATAGTGAGGTGTAAGTTTGGAAAAGGTAGGTGTTTATTGTAGACTATCTGATGAAGATAGATATAAGAAAAATAAGAATGATGATAGTGAATCAATAGTTAATCAAAAAAGTATGCTTTTAAAATATGCGCTTGAAAAAGGTTGGGATGTAGTAGATATTTATTCAGATGATGATTATTCTGGTGCTGGAGTATATAGACCTGATTTTGATAGACTTATTAAAGATTGTGAAAGTGGGAAAATCAATTTGGTTTTATGTAAAACTCAAAGTAGATTTTCAAGAGATATGGAAGTTATAGAAAGATATTTACATAATAAGTTTATAGAATGGGGTGTAAGATTTGTTAGTATAGTAGATAATGCTGATACTGAAAATGAAGCTAATAAAAAATCTAGACAAATAAATGGACTTGTTAATGAGTGGTATTTAGAAGATCTTTCAAACAATATTAAAAAATCATTAAAGAACAAAAGAGAAGACGGAATGTATATGGGTAGTTTTGCTCCATATGGATATTTAAAAGATCCAAATGATAAACATAAGCTAATAATTGATGAAAATGTTGCTTTTGTAGTTAAAGATATATTTGATATGTATTATAAAGGAATGGGTTATAGCACAATAGCAAAGAATTTGAA
>Ga0310697_10001350_pt1 | contig 29045 bp, 26 predicted proteins | sample 172DNAGHGlowgp2_FD_203883 | JGI IMG/M metagenome (GOLD analysis project Ga0310697, IMG submission 203883) | Sheep rumen microbial communities from Palmerston North, Manawatu-Wanganui, New Zealand - 1728 DNA GHGlow gp2 (v2) (version 2) | ecosystem: Host-associated > Mammals > Digestive system >... | reverse complement strand
TGGATATGGTAAAGATTGACTACACTGTTGGATTTGACGTACAGAAGATACGCGACATCATTGAGCCGAACGATGGCTATTGCTGGGTCTACTACGATCCCCTGGGGATGAACCCAAAGATTGACGATAATGGGAAGATATTCCTCAAGTGCTACGAGAAGATGACACACAACCCAATCGTGGTTGAGGTTAAGAACTTCCCATCAACCCTTTGGCACAGAATTGACAAGTCTGACGAAATGACGAAGACTGGGATGGTTGATGCCTATGGTTTTCCCGTGGTGCAGGAGGTTTTTGATAATGGGGCGCAGAGAAGGAAATGGGTGAATTCGTGGAAGAAACGTCCGGACTACTGTGAGAAGCAGATTGTCCAGAACCAGGATCCATGCGACGAGTTCATGCAGCAGATATTTTGGCAGGAGGCGCAGGAGGAGACATTCAACAAGGGCTTCCAGCGCGTGTTCTTCATCGACATCGAGACCGAGGTTTCGGCAACGTCGCTCATGCCCCACAAGGCGGTCGACAAGATTCTGATGATAACCATTCTGGACTCAAAGGACTGGAAGTTCCATACATGGTCTTTGAAGCCCTGCAAAGCATTGGATTCAGATCACAATGTATACGACAACTTTAACGGAAACGAAGCCGAGATGCTCAAGCATTTCCTCTGTTTTTGGGCAACCAACTATCCCGACGTTGTGTGTGGATGGAACAGCAGATGGTACGATATGCCCTATATCGTCAGAAGGATTGAGAACGTGCTGGGCAAGGCGAAAGCCAGATTCCTGTCTCCACTTGAAGACTACAGAATCGTGCATGAGAAGTCAGACCAGAAGGACGAGAATGGCAAGCGGATTGAGAAGGAGGAGATAGAGTGGGTGAACATAGCCGGAATGTTCCAGGCTGACGATTTGGTTCTGTATTCAAAGAAGTTCGGCGTGAAGCAGGCGTTGGATGGTGGATATGGCTTGTCAAACGTGGGACTTGCCGAGGGACTTGGCTCAAAGGTTGCGTATGAGACAACGCTCAAGGACTTGTACTTGACCGACTGGCAGAAGTTCTACGAGTACAACGTTCGAGACGTTGACCTCCTTGCCGCCATCGAGAAGAAGTGCAAGTTGATTCCTTTGGCGAGGACGGTGTCTGGATTTGGATTGACGAATTACGACTTCATCTATCAGTCTGCTCCATATCTCGTTCCAACAATCACAATCTTCTGCAAGAAGCACCGAGAGAACATGATATTCAACTCCTATGCCAACAACTTCCGCGAGAAGGTGAAGTTCGAGGGAGCATGGGTCATCCCCCCAGTTGTTGGACGATACATGTATGGAACTGCTACAGTTGACTATAATTCACTTTATCCATCGGCTATGCGCATGTTGAACCTCTCCATTGAGACATACGTTGGACGCATTGACGATGGGTATGCAGGTGAAGGTGGACTTGACAACGATTGGATGACAAGGGGTGGCATAGATGGCTATCCAGACGATTACGTGTTCAAGTTGATAATTGACAGGGTTGACATGCAGACCCCAATGGAAAAGGAGATTGACGCAAAGACCTTGCGGCATCTCCTTGACACAAAACTCATCATATGCCCAACGAACATGACATTGTTCTTGAAGCACGAAGTGAAGCGGGGCGTGATTGCGGACTGGGCAGAGGTGTTCTTCAACCGAAGGAAAGCCACAAAGGGGGAGATGTTCAAGTGCGACTTGGCGTCGGCGAAGTGCCAGGATTTGGTGGAGAAGGAGAATCTTCTTACCAGAGTGGAGAACCTCAAGAACCTCCAACAAGCCTTAAAGATTTGCTTAAATTCAATCTATGGGGCCTTGTCGACGACAGGATGTCCATTTCTCCATTCCATAGGGCTTGCGCAGTCAGTGACAAGGGCAGGAAGGTTCTGCAACTACAATGGACGTCTGTTCTACCAGAAGTGGCTCAAGGAGAACTATAATGTTGACGATGACTATGTGATTACAGCCTCGGGCGACACAGACTCGTACTTCATGAACCTTGAGGCGGTGACAAAGGACTTCATCAAGAAGAATGGCTGGGACAAGAACATCAACAACTGGACCGACGAACAGAAGTTGTCCCTCTGGAACCACATGCAGAAGTTCACAGACGAATACCTTGTTCCACATGTCCAGGCACTCGTCACAAAGGAATTCCACACCTCAAACGCCGCACCAATGAAGTATGGGTTGGAGTATATGACATCTGGTGGCATATTCGAGTCTCCAAAGCACTACATCGTACACAAGATAGTTGACGAGGGTCCGAAGATTGTTGACAAGTTCAAGTACACCGGAATCGAGTTGAAGAAGGCCGTCGTTCCACCAGAAATCAAGAAGTTCATGAAGGACATCTATTTCACGGCAGTCCTTGACCCCAACTTCAACCTTGAAGCCGCTCGGAAGAAGATGGACGAGGTGTATCAGGAGCTGTTGAAGATGTCCCCGAACCAGCTCGCCAAATGGCAGGGATATGGAACCGAGTCCCAGATGGATGGATTCTTGGTTGAGGCAAAGGGGGCTACTGGCATTGGCAAGTGCGCGAACTACTACAACCAGATTGTGAAGAAGCTGAAACTGGACAAGAAGTACGCGTTGATCAACGTGAAGGACAAGGTTCAGACAATCTACATCAAGCCCTCAAACAAGTATGGCATTTCCCAGATTGGATTCCCACCAAAGCAGTGGCCGAAGGAGTTTGACGACATATTCGAGATTGACTACCCGAAGATGATGGAAAAGGTTGTCATTTCCCCATTGAAGGGAATGCTTAAGGCATTGAACATGGACAGCCTAATCAAGTACAACCCGTCAACAGTTGCCAACCTTGAATACTCGATTGACGATATTTGAGTTGACGATTAGTCAACAAGCCTATATTGAGAATACGCCATTTGCGAGTTTTTTCATTGTTCTATGCCACGTTGGATCTTCCATAAACGACTTCAATGCTAAGTTACTTTTGTGTGCTTGGATTCCCAATGAAAGTAAATTGACATATTTGTTTGGTTCTGATGGGAAATTTGATTTGGACAGTTCCTGTAAGCTGCTCATTGCGTTTCTTGTGGTGTCGAGGAATTCATCTATTGTTGTCTCCCCAGTAATGAAATTCCTTATAGGTTCCGCATTGTTCCAAAAGTAGTCGTCCCATCCAAATGTCATTTTCGCCAGATTATTTATTTTGTGTATCACTTTGATGCACGATTGCATGATTTGTTCGTCAGACAAATAAATTTCTTCAAGCTGGGGCTGTGTGTCCCTTGCTCCAGGAATTGAGTTTATAATTCCATAGCCTCCTAGCACCACTATTACGTCAGTGACAACGATGATTGTCTCCCCAGTAATTAATGTTATTTTTATGGGCGTTGTTGGCACATATGGCCCAACTGGGCTGTCGTCAATTATATCTATGATGTCGTTTGGGATGTCGTACAACAACGTTTTTTGCACGTTCATTGTTATTGAAGATCCAATTCCCAATAGTCCTTTTGCAGCATCACCAATTGGTGTAAGCCACCCCCTAGGTGTGGAAATGTCTTTAGAACCCGATGTCAGATATGTGATTTCGTCTCTTACGATGTTGACCGTTTCTGTTGCAAATGAAGTCATTTTGCCTAAAAACTCTGAGATATCGACATATTGCGTTATGACATTTATTTTATTTCCTATCAATCGTTTCAAGTATAGCATGTTGTGTCCCTCGTTGCATGGATATTTACCATGATGTGGTATAATTATGTCCATGCTACAATTGACGATATTTGACAAGTGCGACTGAGGTGAAACAATCAAGCAGATATACTTGGTTGATGTCCAGATATACTTGATTGAGGTCTGTCAAAAGTGTATTTTTTCCTCATCCATGCAAGTTTTTGTCTCACGATTATTTCAGCAAGTTGGCTGTCATCCATAAAGACTCCAGTGGAAGGTGGATTGAACCTGCCAACAATGTCCACAACATCTTGTGGTATTTTCATTATGCCAGGGATGTGTTCATTACACCATTCAATGAATTTCTGCTTACACTAGTTTGCAACTTCTTCAGACACCATAATGTCTCTCATCGCTGTTGTCAAACGTCTTGGAATTGGTATAATTTCTATTCCTGAACCAGGAATGGAGTTTATCACTTCTGATATTCCATCTTGAATCATGTAAGATGTTGTAAGTGTCGTCAAAGTTATTTTCAGTCCATTTATTTGACGTTTCATTGATGGAATCACCACCTCAAACAACATTTCCTCGTCTGTATAGTCGTATGGATTGATTGTTTTGAGGTAAAGATATTCTACATGACTTGGAATAACCACAAGCGTTGTCACTATAGTATAGTTTATTGCAGAACCAGCAAGACTGACCAATTCATCCGCCAAATCTCCGATGCTCATCCATCCCCTTGTAGCCATTGAGGTGTTGCCTCGTGGTTGTTCACTGTTTCTTGCAAGTTCTTCCAATTCCGTTGCTATTTCAGAACACATTGAAGTTATCAATTCACGCATTCTGTCATTCAACAAGGATGTGTTGAAAACGTTTATTCTTTTTCCTGATAGTCTTTTGATGTATAGCATTTTTGTTTTTGTTGAAAGTTCCTTATGGATATTTACAATTTTTTGATGACCATACATGGTTTACGAGTAGCCTTTTTGTAAATACACATATAACCAATTTACGAAGGTGAAATGATGAAAAGAAAATTTGGATGGAAGCCATTGGTGAAGGAATCCATGGATACCGACATGGAATTGCGTGACATTATCAAGAAAGACCCCACCGAGTTTGCGTTGGCTGTGAGAAGTCTCATTCTCGGATTTATTGACAATGGTTCTGAACGTGGGTTGTACGAAGCCATTTCTTGCATAAGCAACAAGGAAATACAAGAAGTACTGTTCCAGGTGAAGCGCGAGGAATATGATAAATGGGTAAACAACGAGGATTGAACGATGAAAGTAATCAATGAATCATATGAAGTGTCAGAGGAACTTGCCAAGAGGTTGAATTCTATTCTTGCCGACGAGTTCCTTGCTTCTGAGGCGTATCGTCTGGCGATTGTCGCGATGAAGGGCAACAAGCAGCACAGGCTTGAGGAAATCGCGGAGAAGAATGGGGAGGACGAACTTGAAGACCACTTCAAGAACCTCTATGAGTGGATGCAGTCAAAGGGGATCAAGGTTGTGACTGATCGAGACGAAATGGCTCAAATCACGAATGGCACGATTCTGAAGTTCAAGGATGGAATGTCCACCACTGAGATTGTTGACCAGCTTATCCTTTCGGAGGAAGAAGCCATTGACATCTACGAGGACACGATTCCGCACACTGAACTTGACTTGAACGTGATGCTTTCTGGTTTCTTGAAGGACGAGCGTGAGCATCTCAAGGAACTTGTGGACTGCCGTGACGAAATGGGAATGGGCGAAAAAGCCTCTATTGACGACAAGGAAATTGAGTTGGACGATGGGTCAGAAGATGAAAAAACGTATGGCGAGTCTGCTTTCAACGAGAGAATGTTGACAATGTGTGACAAGCTTGAAATGGCGGTTGAGCCGGAGGAAGTTGAGACTGTGAAAGACCTTTACAGATCAGCGATGGATTCGGGACGCAAGACAGCAATTTACGAACTTGAGGATTTGCTTGGAGACAGAGCAAACGACAAGGAAGTAAGGGACATTCTTGACATGATGAAGGAATGGATTGACTCGGGTGCGCATGATTCAATGAGCAAGGCAATCTCAGATGGATATGCGCGTTCCGCGCGTTCCGGTTCAAACCTTGGTGATTGATGAAGATTTTTCTTGACATTTGTGCATTGATTTGCATCTTGTCCTTGACAGGATGCATGAACGCCTATGTTAGATGGCCGACCACTTCAAGGGAGATTGAATCTGTCTATCAATCCACTGGGGAAATGGCTGGAATCACGTTGATTGCGTCTTTTCCTTAGATGATGTCGGACAATGGTTCTCCTGATGGTTTCATTCCTGAGAACCTTATTTCAATCCCTTTCTTTGGGTTGCCATGTTTCGTGGATACAGTGCTTGAAGGTGTTGTTGATACCATCTGCCTCCCATATGACATTCCGGTTTCAATCCACAGGGAAAAGTACAAGGTTGTGAAATGATTTTGTGTGGATTTATGTAAATAATTATCAGTTGAACATTCAATGACTAGTCAAACGAGGGTGTTCACACGAAAACAACAAAACTCTATAGAGGAAAAAACAAAATGAAGAAACTGAACATTACGAAGAAGCAGTACGATGAGAGCAAGTATTTCAACCAGAAGTACGGCGCGCTCAAGTATGTTTCTGAGAGCGGCAAGCTCTACAAGACCGACAAGGGCGTTGTGATTGCTCTTGACGAATCTCTGTCTGATCTAGGCAATGCCATCAAGAAGACGGGTGGCGAGATTGCAGACAAGGTGAAGTCTGGAGTTGAAAAGATGAAGCATGGCATCAAGAAGACGGCTCAAGATATTGGAGATGCGATATATGGTCTGTATCGCAGTGGCGATGAAGTTACCGTTTCAAGCGATGGAATTGGCAGTCTTCAGGGTACCGTGAAAAAGGCTTCTCCAGATATGATTGTCATTGAGCCAAAAGCTCCAAAGAGGACGAGGGTAACCGAATCCGAAAAGGAGGACGATGAGGATAACAAGGAAGCCGATTCTGCTGACGAGGTTCAGGATGTTGTGAAGGACGTTCTTGTCGGCGTGATTGACACAGTGAAGGACATCGCTGCTGACAAGGGTATTGATCTCCCCGAGGATGATTCGTCCACCACTGATGACGATGATGACGATGACGATGACAATGACGAAGAGATTGATCTTGATGATCTCGATGACGATGAACTCGAAGATCTCCATGATGGTGAGTTGGAGATTGGCGAGGGTGACGAGTGCAAGGGTGGCAAGTGCCTTGACAAGGAGTGTGGTGGCACATGCGAGTGTGGTGGCAAGAAGCCAGCATTCCGCGAGAGCGCAGCACGCAAGGCTCGTCTGGCAAAGGTGCGCGAGTCCATCCGTCGTCGCCGCATGGCGAAGAAGATGATGGAGGCTCGCAAGGCTCGTGCTTCCAAGAAGGTTCTTGAGTCTGCCCGCAAGCGCATGATTGCAAAGAAGGTGATGGAGTCCCTTCGCAGGCGCCGTCTTGCGAAGAAGATAATGGAATCCCGCAAGCTTCGTGCAAAGAGGGTTCTTGAATCCATCCGTCGTCGCAGGCTTGCCAAGAAGGTCATGGAGTCAAGGAAGATTCGTGCCCGCAGAGCAAGGCTTGCAAGATAATCAGAGCAAAAATCTGATTGACAAAGAAAGATGCTTCCTTTACAGGAAGCATCTTTTGTTGTATAATGTATATGATGGAAAACAACGAAGACAAGATTATTTCGGAGTTTCTTCTTGACAAGAAGCCCTTGATTCTGAAGGGGCTTGACTACATTGACCAAAATGTGTTCAAGCCAAACTTCTTAAATGCACTTTCTGACATGAAGTGGAAATGTGTCATTGTGCCTGATTCGGAATGGATGCCGAGCAAGTGGTTTCCAACAGAGACTTCAAACTACTATAGGGAAACAAGAATCATCAATTCCTATATTTCCAGAAATCCAAACATGTTTGGCTATGGAGACAAGTGTGGTTGGGCGTATCATGAACTTGTCCATGCTGCGATTTTCAGTGGGAACTTTCCAAGTGCGTGTCTTGAAATTGATTCTCCATTTGAGTATCCATTGAACACGGATGAAATCTATTGCTATGGCTATCAGATGAAGCACTTGATTGAGCGGAACAAGAATGGAAATCTGATGAGGTTCGCCATTGGAAAGATTCCCGGACTTAAACCCAAACTCTGCGTATTGGCAAATGCTTTGTTCAAATGAGAAAGGAATAACATGACAAGTTCATCAGAATTCGTATCGCAAGGGCATCCCGACAGAACATGCGACAGTATTGCGTCCTACATCTTGGACGAGTATTTGAGGCATGACCCCAAGACAAGGTTCGCGTTGGAGGTGCAGATGAAGGGTAACATATGCAATCTAGCTGGTGAAGTGACTTCAAAATGGCATCCAACCGAGGACTGGACAGCAGAACTTGTGCGAGAGGCTATCCGCAAGGTTGGCTATACTGCTGAATATGCATCCAAGTGGCCAGACCGTGCAACATTGAATGCTGAACATGTTGTGGTCAGCAACTTCATTGGGCAGCAGTCACCCGATATTGCGCAGGGTGTTGACAGGGAAGGTTGGGGAGACCAGGGTTGCTTCATGGGCATGGCTACGAACGAGAAGGAATACGGCCACATGCCAAGGGACAAGTATTTCGCCAATGCGATTGGAACGAGGCTATACAAGGCGGCGTTGTCTGGGGAAGCACCCATTGGACTTGACATCAAGGTTCTGGTCTCCATCAAGGACGAGCATACGATTGAGCAGGTTGTTGTTGCCGCTCCTATGACAGAAGCGAATGAGGGAGTTGCGAGGGAATTCATTAAAAGAATCGTGAAATTTACCCTCGCATCCCATGACTACAAGTTGAATGAACTCATCGTGAATGGCACTGGCGCGTATGTCATCCATTCCACCATCGGAGACGCCGGAGTTGTTGGACGCAAGCTGGCAGTTGACTTCTACGGCTTGAACTGCCCGATTGGTGGTGGAACGACATGGGGCAAGGACGGAACGAAGGCTGATGTCACGTTGAATCTCGCCGCGAGGTACAACGCCATGCTTCAGACGATTCAAACGCAACATCCAACTACATTCTGCAAAATCAGTTGCTGCATTGGAAAGCCAGAGTGCCTTGTCGCGTTTTTCAACAAAAATGAAGACACGCCGTATTACGAAACCAAATCCACACTTCTTCCTTCCGAGTTGATTAAGAAGTTCGGTCTGGATGGTTCCGTTCCTGGGATGTTCTGGTCAATGTGCGAAAATGGTCTGTTCCATTATGTTGACAAGATTGCTTTGACATGACAAATGGTAAATACCATTATCATGAACAGTGCATTGACAAGACCATAGACACTTCAAGAACTCTACAAGACTTATTTCTCGTTCGCAAACAAGTTCAGGTTCACTGACCTTCTGAGGAACTATATCCAGAACGAGGAATGGAAGGACAAGTCCCAAGAGTCGATTTGGGAACTTCTGTCCAAGATATCGGACGACATTGGAGCTGTCCTCACCGACGACATCGTGAACTACACGAGGAACGTGGTTGACATCAACACATGCAAGGTTCCAGAACTGATTGAGCATGGAAGGATGCTTTCATATGGACTTGATCACTTGAAGAACGCATATGGGTTCTTGCCTTTGAGAATAAGGTGTCTCGTTGACATCTTTTCAATCAATCCAGAATATCTGGTTGGCAACTTCAAGAACCACATTCTATCGGATAACGTCATTCGGGAAATACTTGTGTATGTCAGAGACAACAACAAGGACAGAACCCTGTTTTCAAACGATGACGTGATAGACAAGCTTATTGACAATCCACATGGGTTGTTGGTTGAGGAAACATACAGGAGCTTCATTGTCCAGTTGTTCTTTTCAACCATAGTCCAGGCTTTGGAGGCGAAATACAACTCTGGATTGAACCAAGGCGAGGACGAGCAACCAATCGTGTTCAACATGCTCCATGAGGAGAGGAAGATACAAGACAACGTGTTGTCGAGGATTGACGAGTACAAGACATGGGTTGACAAGTACATTTCAAACGAGATAGAGCATCCTTGGAATTAGGAAGGAATGGACATGTATGGCATTGTCCACACCACGAAAGCGACAAAGAAGATGTCCTCCAAGTTCAATCCTTTCAAGTTGGCTGACGATATCTACTTCAATGGTCTGAATCCAACAAGCAAGTTGTCCCAAGACGAACTAGACTTGATTGGCCGCGTCATGGAGTACCATTCAAGGACAAAGTACGATTACGAGGAGAGGACGTTTTCCTCCGACGAATCCACAAAATACGCCTACTACAAGGAACTTGAGTTTTGCGAATACGTGAAGATGGTGATGTTCGTGATGAACAATCTGAATTCGTTCAACAACGAGATGACTTATGCCACGCAGTCCAACAAGTTCATGCAGGAACTTTCCTCGGACAGGGGATGCACAAGAGTTGTCCAGATTTTCTGCAAGGATGGAAAGCATGTGGTGGAGGACGTTTCCACTGGAAAGGTCGCAATTGACTACAACATGATACTGAAGGTGGCAAAGTTCCTTGCCAAGTACGTGTTCAACATACAGATGGTGAGGGAAAACATGAAGACCATTTCCCAGAAGCATGCCATAAGGGGAACTTCGGCGTTGCTTGTCCATATGGTCAACGATTATCTGGTGAAGGAGTTGCCAAATGTCAGGGATTTTCTGTTGGAACAAGATGAAAGCAATGGGGATTTGCCTCCGTTGAGGTTTGGTTGGGACATTGGTGGTCAATTCAGGAACCATGGAAACGTGAAGGTTCTTGAATACGAGGACGATAACGAATACTTCAACATAGAGCCAACCGAGGATGTGAGGTTCACGGAGAGGACGAACGCGAGATATTGGGAGCAGTTGGAGGGAATGGATTATGGCGATTCCATCGGAGTCTTCACCAAGGGTCAGATAAGGCAATTCTACAAGGATGTCCTGGGCATGGGAAGATTGCAGCCACATAAGCCAAGGGACTACGATTACATATGCGATTTTCTCGTTGACTTGTTCAAGGTTGGGGCCAATCCAATTTCAAGGAAAGATGGGCAATTGGAAAATCCCATTGACGATATAATCAAAAAGTCCGAGGACGATTATGGGTACATGAAGGAGGAACGCATTGCCGTGCAACAGAACACGGAGTTGAGGAAAAACCAAGAGAGGCAATTCCTTGAGTATTTTGGGGAGGAGCAGGACGATTTCCTTGGGCAGGGCATATACGACTACATGAACAACAGATTGTTCTATTGGAAGAATACCGACTATTCGTCCCATGTCCTGCATCCATTCATGTACAACCTGAAGCTGTGGAACAAGTTGAACAACATAATAGTCAATGGCTACAAGGACTATGCGAATTCCGACATGGAAGATCTCATGATGTCAAAGGTCAAGTTCAACGAGCTGTTTGGGGAATATGGCGAGTGCAGGAACTTCTGGAAGTACAACGTGATGGACTTGACAGGATACACCACAAGGTACGAGGCTGTGGTGAAGAGCGAGCATCTTGACGATGACAATGGAACCATCAGCCAGTTGACTGGGTACGATGGTCTGTTCTATCCAGACGCGGCAAGGGAGTTCCTTGCCCTTCTTGGACAGTCCACCAATTTCTCCATCACAGAAGATTTCTTCGAGCATAGGGTTGATGGTGCATTTGCCGATGATGACAAGTTCATGGCTGCGATATACTCAATCTACTGGCAGGAGGAGAAGACCCAATTTGATGGAGACTCAGTTGATTCCTTCTACATCAAGTGGTATTCGCATCTCAACTACACACGTTCCGAATACCAGAAGATTGCGATGCAGTTGTGGTATTGGAGGGACAGAATCAAGGAACTGATTTCCACCGAGTATCCAATCGTGAAGTATTGCCTTGACATCCGTGGGAACTCCTTGATGTTGGTCTCCACCTTCAAGGCAGATGAAATTGAATCAAGCCAATATCTCGTTGATCTTCAGATTTCGCAGAACCATCTTCAAGACAACAGTGGGAACGAAAACAAGGAAGTTCCATTCTGCGACAACAATCTTGTCAAGCCTTGCGAATTGTGGATACGGTGGAAATCCAATCCAATAGCCATTCCCGCGCTGGACGTGTGGTATGATGAGGATACTGGGGACGCGGAGTTCGATACGAGATACAGGAATGGGCAGAACATTGAGATGGGTCAATTGACTCACACGAACAACGATTGCAACGATATGTTCAAGGTTGTGCTTGACAAATGGAGGACAAGATATGGGCTTGTTGCGAAAACAACAAGCAAGGTCTTGGCGAACAGGCTTCCGGTGTTCTTCGACATGGAGCAATCTGCGAACATCTTGGCGTTATCGTCTTGGTACGAGTTGCAAGACAACCAAGATGGAATATACGACGTCCCTGTTGGGATTGGGAGTCAGTATTCAGAGTGCTTCTGTGGCAAGAATCCAATACACATATTCTCGGTCGAGCGCGTCTCTACAAGTCCATCCGAGTACAATTTCACCTCTTGTGGCATATATCTTGGAAGGCATCAGGACATGTTGTTCGACAGATATCACTATTGCCAAGCGGATGGCTCAATCCTTGTGCCAACGTACAGGTTCGATTGTGAAGAGCAAGGTGGTCAGATATTGGTTGTAAGAATGACCACCGTCCATGCGCAGATGCTCAAGACCCAGAACAACGTTTCCTCTCCAAGGTCGGTGACATACGATTTTCGGGTTGACTTGAACGCAATGTTGGACAACCAGACCAGACCGTTTGGACACATGGTCAAGGTTTGCAGGAACACCAATGTTGTGTTTGGACCATATGACGACAATGGGATGAACAAGGTGCGGATTGCTCTTCTTGGGGTGTTTTCGGATGGACAGGAACACGACAAGTTCAAGGTGAGTTCTTGCCTTGCGAAGACAAGATACGAGTTGGATTCAAGCAATGTCAAGCAACTATCCATGTTGAAGGGGAGATATTTCACCGCGGACGAAACCAGATGGGGAGACGTTGAAAAAGACGACAGAAGGTACGTGGACGAAAACATAGCCGAAAGGTTCAATTCCTACGATTCAATGGACAAGTACGTGCTTGTGTTGGACTTGAAGCCCTCCATTGACAACGAAGTATTGTTCAACAGTTCAATCAGGTCTGGATGGTATTCTGGCAGCGCGTACAACATACTTGGCGATGCTGGCTACATTCCACATTTCGCGTATCAATCCCTTGTGAATTATGGGAAGGGGGACGATGGAGGAACCGCATATGTTTGGAAAAACGATTTCCTTGCCGAAAAGGAACATATGCAGTTCGAGCTGCTTGGTCTTGACGATGCCAACATATCTGCGACCTACGACTTCATGGAGAAGATGGTGGTTGAGGACATCACCGACAACTGCAAGACCATCTTGTGTCCAGCCAAGTTGATGGAGGACGTTTACAGAATATGGTGTTGCTCAAGGACAAGAAGGTTGGAGAACTATCCATACGACATGTATTTCGAGAACGAGTACAAGGAATACGCAAATCCAAAGATGACCTTTGGAGAAGACAACCAAGATTGCGTGTGGAAGGTTGACGATGGTGACTTGTTCTCCATTCTTGAGGACTTCCAGATTCCCGACAATGGATAGATTGATGATGGGCAGCTCAAGGAGATACGGAGAGTCTTGGATCAATATTGCGTGTCCATCATTCGGGCAAGCGAAGGGGTGATACAGAACGAAAAGAGATACATATTGCCACCTACTCCCGTGACAAGATTTTTGCTTGGTGGGGAAATGGAGGGGAACACGGATGGCTTCGTGAAGTGCAACCTTTCACAGTTCCAATCCTCTTCCGTAAAGGACAATCGCCACGTCAATGTCCAAGTTGTGTTCACTGGCACGCAGAATCCATTCAGATATGGCGCGGATGGCTCCAAGATATATTCAAGGGAAGAGGAACTTCAATATGGAAATGGCATATGTGGGGTTGAATCCATTGAACTGAGCGTGGACATGGTTGTTTCCATCGTCAGGGTTCCAAGATGGATTGACGATTTCACCAAGGACATCGACCCAGAGACCAACCAGCAAAGGGAGGATGTGAGGTTCGTGAGGCAATTGAGACCCACGGTCAGATTCAGAAAGTTCAACAAGCAGGGTTCGGACTTGAAGTTGATTGACAAGATCAACAACATGTGCAACGAGATTCCAGCGGGGGAGATATTGGTTGTGTTTTCCCACAAGAACGTGGACAACCTTGCCAAGTATCACCTGTTGAACCGCTCGTCCAACTTGTTCTTCTATGGATCGTTGTCAAGCAACAAGAACCAGATTCAGCACGATGGACTTGTTGTTGACGTTTCCACCAAGTTGAAAGTTGATGAAGATGGACGTTATCAATCAACCTCGCTTGATGGGGAAGGAAATCCATACCTTGAATTCAGCATTGACGATGTGTACACGAAGGACAATAGTGGGAATATTGAACCGTCTGCGTCAAAACCACCTTGTTTCGTCAAGGATAGCCATGACAGAGAATGGATTCTCCAACAGGGAAGGGACTATCCCGACGATGGATATGAGACCCTTGAACCTGGGGTGGAAGACGATGGAAAACCAAATGACGTGTGGATTGATGAGTCCAAGCAATATGTTGAGGATGGCGATGGGCGATCCATGCTTCCAAGAAAACGAATCAACCCATCCGATGTTGTTTACAAGAAGCCTGGAATTGGTGGCTTCACATGGGCGCACAGAACAAGGGATGTCAAGCCACAGAACTACATTGACTACCTCTATGTCAAGAATGGCTCTCTGGCGTTCAAGATAAGCGAGGAGTCGGAGTCTTTCGCCGATGCCATGTCAATGATACCACCATTCTTCATAGACGAGAGGTTGAAGAACAAGTTGCAAGACCTTAACGATATCCAGATTTTGGACGAGTGTTCGACCTTCATCCACCAGAGCGAAGATCCAAACAAGGTCAAGGACTGTGGCGCGTTCAATCCATTGGTTGTTGACGCCGTGCTCAACTATGGTCTCGAGGGAAGGGACGGTGGAAAGGAAAACGAGTTGATTGAGGTGGACATACCAGAAGATGGTCAAACCACCTCGCCTGTCCGTGTTTTTGAACTTGACAACCTCACCGATGAAACCAGGTTGAAGCTCCAACTGGAGGATGGAGAGATTGACGATTATCTGAAGATATACACCAACTATGTCAGAAGGGAAGATGGGCATGGAGATTGGCATTATGACCTCTACTTCAACATCCAAAACCTCTTCAAGTCTCCGTTCGAGTACATTTCTTCCGTGACCAAGCAGGCAAACGTGCTTGTCATCCCAGATTCCTACCTCTACCTCACTGGAGACAAGTTCAGGGAATCCGAAGACAAGACGCACAATGAAATTGACGACAAGAAGATGAAGGTAATCAAGGAAGGGGGAGAGTTGTCAATATATGGACAGGTGAAGTCGTACTCCAACGATATGTTGAGTGATGTGAAGACAATCAAGTTGTTCACCTACAAGATACACAACATATCCGACGACAAGCCAAAGTTCCTCATATAGAAAACCTTTGACATAACCAAGGCTTCAATCCAGAATGAGACTTTCGATAAGGTAAGGATAGAGTTCTCTGACGTGATGTGGACAATATCGGAAAACTCTTTCTATCTTGACAGAATCGTGCGTGGAAAGAAGAACAACGAGGGGAAGGAGATTATATGCCAAGATCCGGAAGAAATCCAATGCGTGTCAGATGATCCAATCTTGGAAGAGGAAGGAGAGGGAGAGGGGGATGAAGACAATTCTTCTTCTTCCCAACAGGTGCAGATTGTGTGCAACGACTTTGAACGCACGGTATGCTATGATCCCAAGAAGGTGAAGTCCAACATGTTCAGGATATTGAAGGACGATATTGTTGTTGTCCAACCATTGAAGATTATCCACAGTTGGAATCCAAACGATGACAACAGAATAGTTGAGCTGTCCTTTGATATAGCAAGCGATGTCATAGACTTGGGATTGGTTCCAGAACTGTGTCCATATGACATCCAGAGAAGGACAATACGCAATCCAGAGGGAAAGCCATATTACGATCATTGGAGCGACAAGTACATGAAACTTGAATTCGACAAGGATTCTGGAACTCCAAGGTTGACAATCAAGTGGGACAAGGATTGTGGGTACAACTTCGAGACCATATACTTGAGATGGAAAATCCCTTCTGGATTCAGGATAATGGACACGATAGACAGATTGATGGGATATTCGTTCAGATCAACCGCGGAGAACATAGACATCAAGTGCAGCAACACCATGAACCAACCACAAGTGGAGGTTGTTGTTGGGCATGTTGTTCCAAGGTTGCCTGACATTGGGAAGATGTATCTTGGTCTTGAGCATTCCACAACACTGAGGAAGAATGGCTTTGTACTCAAGGGTCTGTACGATCTCATGCAGGACGCGATTGCCGAGGACAAAATTGTTGAAATGACGGAAGAAGACGGGCAGAGAAACGAGGAGGAATGAAATGGGAACATTGGAAGAAAACAAGTCAATGGTGAACAAGTACCAGATTGACAACACCATATTGGAATCTTACTTCAAGAACGCAAGCAACCAGAACGTTGTTGGAATGACGTTTCCATTGAGGATTGACAACAGGCAATATTGCTCTCCAACCGACTATCAAGGGAGCAAGCCATCGTGTTGTGGGTACACTGCGGCGCAAATATTGGAATCTCTCAATTGGATGCGCACTGGAACGATAAGACAGTTCGATGCCGACCAGATTTACGCAAAGGCGAAGCAGATGGACGGCAGAATGGGCGTTGGTGGCACGTTTCCCGATCTTGCCATGATGAAGGGATTGGAGTTGGTTGGTTGGACGAACCAGTACGCCATACGGACATCCAATGGAAGCGACATCAGTCAATTGAAGCGGGCGGTACATCAGAACCTTTTCGCGTCGGTCAACATGAAGGTGACGAAGGACATATACGATATAGATGGGAGCAATTTCGTGTATCGTGGATCTGGACAGGTGGTTGGTGGGCATTCTCTGGTGTGTTGTGGGTACGATGAGGAATCCAAGATGTTGATTTTACAGAACCATTGGGGTACAATCTGGGGATTGAAGGGTTTCTTCTTGTGTCCATATGACGTGTGGATTAGGCAGAACAACTTGACGTGTTGGTACGAAAGGACAACTCCAACAGGCGCAAAGGCATCAAGAAAGTCCCACCAGAAGAAAATGGAGTCGTCGGATTCCAAGATTGAAGACCTAAAATTGTAAATAGTATCACAACCAATATTCAACAAGGTGGTAAAAATGAGAATAGTCATAGACAAGGATATTTCCGAAATCCAGACACTGAACGAGGCGTATGAGAACAGCAAGCCAAGATACAAGGTTTTGGTGATTGAAAATGGCGAGAAATTCGTATATGGGAAATCGCTTAAGATAGATGAGGCCGTTGACGCAATATATGATGCGGCGTTCGATCCAATGTTTGGCAAGATCGAACAGGAACTTGTTGAGGTGTTCGAGGGTTCTGAACGCACCATCTGGTCCTCCGACAACAAGGTTAAGGTGTTCGAGTCCGCATTGGTTCCAGAGGCAGATGGAAACAACAAGGCAGGCGACACGTCAAACAAGGATGCCAAGACAGGACAGAACAAAAAAGGCTTTTTGAGCAAGTTGGGTGGAGCAATAGGAAACGCGCTCAATGGACTCAAGAAGGGCATGAACATAGTCGGCGCGATGACCAAGCAGTTCTCCAAGGATGCACTCAAAAAGTGGAGAGAGGCTGGTTACTTCAACAAGCAAGGACGTATCACTGGTCTTGGCTACAAGGTCATGACGGGTCAAGTGAAAAATACTATCCCCGTTGACACCGACCCTCAAGAAGCCAAGAAAAATGACATTACACAAGCGTGGAAAGTTGCGCAATCCAATGTTGTCAACGCCTGCAAGCAAAATGGAATGACGGTAAATGGCGAAGTCAAGGCTATTGTGAAGGCAGACAAGGATCCAATCACATTGTCCGTTGATGTCACCACCAAGGATGGCAACAACTCCACGCTTGAGATGAACCAAGATGGTACTGCTGTGGATGGAGATGCCCAGAATGCCCAGAACAACAATGGAAATAATGGGAACAACAATAACAGCGGTAACAATGGCAATAACAATGGAAACAACAATGGCAATAACAATGGAAACAACAATGGGAACAACAATAACAATGGCAACAATAACAACGGGAACAATGGGAACAATGGGAACACTCAACAGATAACTCCTGATCAAGCTCAAAAGAACCCAACTGCAGCAGTTGGAAACCTAGCTTCCAGAGTTACGAGACTGGAGGAACAAGTGTTCGAGTCCAAATGGAACTACAACAACGAAGAATTGTTTGCCAAGAAGGAAGGATATGAGAGGAAGACCATCAAGAGGTTCTTCAACGAAATGAACGATGAGTCCGTGAAGAACATCAAGTTCATCCGTCCAGATGGCACGTTCAAGTTGTATGACATCTCAAATGGCTCTCAGGCATATTCCGAGTTCAAGAAGGACTTTAGGGAATCCACTTCCAAGATTGAGAAGGAGGGTGGCTTCAAGGAATGCAAGGTTGTTGTTGAGTCTGCTGGAAGCAGGAGCAAGTTGAATGGCTTCAAGTTTTCCGATTTTGGCATGGATGACGATTTCGATTCCGATTCCAAGACCATCATAATCAAGGAGAGCATTGTGAAGAACGTGCCCGAGAAGCCAGACAGTAAAAAAAAAGTAGAGCCAACTCCAGTGAAGGAGTCCTCGATTGATGGACTTTCCAAGAATCCAGAGCCAAATGGATTCACTGTTGAACTTGACAAGAAAGATCCACTTGAAGAGGTCAAGTCCCTTCTTGCTTCCATGAACAAGTACAATGGCTTTGAGAAGGAGAAGATTGACGATATTCAGGATGGTTCAATATCAGATGGTGTGACAACATATCCTGATGTTCCAACTTTCGAGACTCCAAAGAAGCAGGAACCACTTGATGTTCCAAAGCAAACTACTCCAAGCGTGGAAACACCAGAGGTTGTGAAGGAAGCTGATGGCGATGATGCAGGTGGCGATGACGCAGGAGGTGGTGACGCAGGTGGAGACGCCGATCCTTTTGGTGGTGGGGGAGACGATGCAGCAGGTGGTGGCGATGATGCAGGTGGTGGAGATGCAGACCCATTTGGTGGCGGAGACGATGCTGGTGGTGCCGACGCAGGTGGCGATGTTGGTGGTGGCGACGATGCAGCAGGTGGTGGAGACGCTGATCCTTTTGGTGGGGGAGGGGATGACGCAGCAGGTGGAGATGCTGGCGCAGCAGAAGATCCTGCAGCAGGAGAACCTGCCCCAGATGATGCGGTAAACACAGATGCACAAGACAATCCAAAGTCCCAATATAACGTGAACGTGACAAGACCATTCAATTCGGACGAGAACTTCACGTTGAACGAAGAGGAACAGAAGGAGTTCTTTGGCAAGATTGACCAGTTGGTGAAGATTCCAGATATGGACAACTTTTCCCTTTACCTTTACCAGATAACCCCAGAGAACATGAACCTTGACGATGTTCACTACATCCAGGCTTTGTACGATCTGAGCGTGAAACTTGGTCTGCTTGAGGACGTGTACGCGGATTCCAACCTCCTTGAGAAGTACAGCTCCTACAAGTATTCTGTTGTGAAGGATGGAGAGGATGACGCGACCCAGGGAGATGACGCATTGACAGTCACCGAGGGAACGACCAAGGTTCAGGACGATAACGAGAAGAAGGCTGCCGAACTCAACAAGAAGATGAAGCAGAAGAACGATGACAGGCGTGGTCCAGCATGGACTAAACTTGACAAGGACAAGAATGGCGTTGACAAGCCCGTTATCATCGACACAAGGAAGGATGGATGGACTTTCGATGGGAAAGACAAGGACAAGAAGCTGATTGACTCCACTGACACTGGTGCGTTCCATGGTCTGGGCTGGCTTGCCACGTTCAAGGCCATGCAGTTCGGTTCCCCAAGGTACTTGACAATGTACATCAAGAGGAATGGAGATGCGAAGGCTGAGGAACAGTGCAGGAAGTACCTTGAGAAACTCTCCTACACCGAGATTGAGTTCGTGAATATCGAGGAGGTTGACCCATACGAGTATGTCTACAGAATGGGACAGGGAATGAAGACTCCTGAGACTGTGAGGACAGAGAAGTATGCGAACGGGGAGGTTCCAGTGACCTATTTCGAGAACAGCGAAACGAAGGTTCCAGAGTCAATCCCAGGCGACATCAAGCGCGATGTCAAGAGGGTGATAACCAAGTTGAACGCCGAAATCCGTGGGACAAAGCAGTTCAACTTCCTGAAGGAATGTGGCGTTGAGAAGCCCCAGCTTGACCATCTTGAGTTCCTCACTCATTACAAGACTGCTCAGGTGAACGAGACATTGAGCGAAACGACCTACAAGTTCGTGTTGAAGAAGAACGACAGCATGATGAGCAGGATGTTCTTTTCCAACATGAAGGAAAAACTGTTCAGGTATCTTGGAACATTCGCAACCAAGTATAACATGGAATGTGGATGCGAGGCGACCCCAACCGCAGTGACAATCAGCTTCATGAGAAGCGACCTTGGAAATCCTGGATACGATTTTGAGACAATGGTGGACGCAGACGTTGCGCTTCCAGAGACAACAACAGACCAGATTTGACAGAGGACAACACGAAGATGAAGAGAATATTCACAGAAGGACATTGGTCGCCATATTCTGGGAAAGCTGCCGAGTATGTCCATAAAATCCAGGACAATGTTGACACGGTACATACCAACCAATGGATACTCAATCCAAAATACGGGTTTGCGTGGATGGAGGACAACCGCGGGTGGGTTTCCGTGATGAAGCCAAAGGTGTTCAAGGTTGCCGGTGAGAAGAGATATGGCTATCAGGTGTATGGTCTGTCAAAGGATGGAACTTTGAGGGACAAGTCATCCAATTGGTGGGACACGCCAGAGGAGGCGCAGGAGAACATCAAGCGGATATTCAATATTGACATGGTACAGGAATCTACAAGAGGAAATACGAAAATGAAAAGAAGAATCATCAAGGAAAGAAGTTTTTCCAGTGACGAGGAATCATTGATTAATCAGGCGTTGGAAGCGGCAATCAAGGCAAAGAGTCTACTGGACGATGCGGCAGATACGATAAGGGACGCAGTTGGCGAGACTTTCCTTTTCGCAAGGCTTGACTCCCACGCAAACGACCTTGACGAAACCATTGACGACATCAAGGCCGTCCTTGCTGGGCAGTTGGATGCCACTGACGTTGAGTATGTTCCTGAATCCAGAAAAAGGTTTGGAAACAAGTTCGTCAAGGAATCAGAGGAAGAGACCGAGTGGTTCGACAGCCATGGCGACATGAAGAAGCATCTTCCAATGGAGTGCATCTTGGATTGCTCAGGTGGGGGGAGCGTTGACGATGAGGTTGACTATTGGGTGAACGAGTTGAATTTCCACGCCCCAACCGAGAAGGGGATGAGTTATCTTCAGGAGTATGGTCTTGACGACATTGGACCAGAGGATGTTGACAAGTACGTTCTTTGGATAATGTGTGGGAACATCAAGGACGAGGCTTATGATTTCTGCCGCGATGGTTCTGAATGGGATTATGTTGACAAGGACGCATATCCCGAGGACATGGATGATTGGGGAGAGGAAGATTGGGACAGATTCCAGGATGAAGTTGCAATCTGCCACCTTGGAATGTGATTTTAACCAATGAGGAAAATTGAAATGAAGAAACTTAACATAACGAAAGAGCAGTTCAGCAAGTCCAGGTACTTCAAGAACAAATACGGTGAACTTGAATATGTCTCCGAATCCGGCAGACTTTTCAAGACAAACAAAGGGAAGGTGCTGATGTTCAAGGAAGATTCATTGGATGATATACCTTTTAGAAGCCATCCTGACGACAAATGGGGATTGCGTGAAGTTGGAGACGGTTAGAATGGTTCAAATGACGAAATTGGTATGGACGCTGCCTCTGAACTTATTCACGAAAGATTCTTGGAACTTGATGGCGACAATGGATAGCAAAAGAAACTAGAGGAAAAGGAATAGGATTTTAAGTATTGCTTTGATATTTTGGAGGGACTTTATGAAGGAGATGCGCTTGATAAAGAACAAACCTATATTTTGATGTCGGTTTTGTTTGACCATCTGGAGGAATTGTCGAAGTTCAAGGAATCTACAGATGAAACGCGGTCTTTCGCGGTGAATGAAGCAATCCCAAAGACGCTTAAGGAGATTCCACAGGAGCAGGCAGAAAGATTGATTCAGAAACACCTTCGTGCTGGAACCGGTGAATGGGAGGGCAGCCCGGGCTACTCCGATTTCATATACGAGATTGGAGGTGGAAGATACAAGCTCATCCGTCCTGGTTTTGGTGGAAGATACGAAACCGGAATTGTCTCCATGTAATGCACTTGTGTTGATTATTGAAGACGAAGAAACCGTGGTTGCCACCCAGCATCCACGGTTCTTCTTTTCTCTTTTAGGCAATTTAATTATACATGATTCTTAAGATCAAGAGTCTTGATTTTGAGAAGAAATCCGAACAACATGGTTTCCTGGTCAACAGAATGCTCAATCTTGTAGAGGCGTTCAACCAAATCCATGAGGTCTTCAGTATCCACATTCTTGGTGTCAATGATGAAGTTGAACAGATTTACAGCGAGTCCGTATGGCGAGCAGAGTGAAGCCAACGCTCCATTGTTCCCGAACGAAAGCACGGCGTTGTTATATGCTTTTCTCATGTTCAATGGCGTATCGGAGTTCTCCACGATTTCCAGGAAGTTGACAAGCGCAAGCCTTATCGCCTCCTTGTTATCAATGAGAACTTCGTCAACGTCCAACGTGCCAGAAACGCAAGCCGACTGGAGGAAGCCAACTACTGCCCTCATGTCAGGATAATAGGACTTGATGAGGTTCCCGAGGAACTGCTTTGTCTTTGCAGTTTCGCTTGCTATATTCACGTTTTCCTGTCCAAGGATATAGAGCAGGTTGGAAATCATGTCTGACACCGAGAACGAAAGGTTGAAGGGAATGAGCCTTGAGGGGCAGATTGGGGAGATTATGTTCTGTCCATAGTTTGCAGTGGCAATCCATCGGCAGTCCTTGTAAATTTCAATGGTGTTTCTCAGGGACTTCTGGAAGGAGTTCGCCTGCGTTGAGGATGCCGAGTCAAGTTCGTCAAGTATGATTATCTTCTTGCCCTTTGACGCGCTCTGGCAGAATGGGATGATCTTGGATTGGATTGTCTCAACCTTTCCCTCGATTGCGCATGGGATGAACAGGATGTCGTTGTCCTTTGCCGAGTTCGCCAGAATGAGGGCAAGGGTTGTCTTTCCAATCCCCGGTCCACCAATCAAACAGCAACTTTGGATGTCGTCTTTTTCAATCCAGGATTCAAACTTCTTCTTCAACTGGGATTCAAGGCAGAAATGATCCAATGATCGAGGTCTGTACTTGTTGACCCAGAGCATGTCTTCTGTTTTCTGAATTGAGTTGGAATCCTCGTTTTTGCCATTGTCAAGTATATCGTCTTCAAAGTCTATCATACGGTCCTCCAGTTCAATTATACCCATTTTGGCTTGGGTTTTGGCCCCTTGACAGATCAATCGGATTTTGGTATACTGTAAGGGCGATGAAAACAAGGAGCAGAGAGGATAGATGAACTACGATAACTCAATATCTGACCAAGTGAAGCTGTCAAGGGTTCTTGACGAGCTGATATTGGATGGTTCTGAACTTGAAACTATCGTCCAGTTCTTGAAGCAGCATGAGAGGGACATTCCGGACATCTACAAGCATTCGGCAATGGCGTATGACCTCTATGACCTAGGCCGGCATCCCTATAGGGTTGACCCATTCCTTGTGAAGCACATTGACGATTTGCGCGAGACCGATTTCCTTTTCGCCTTGAACTCGCTTGCCACCTTCTCCATTGCCACAGAGAACAAAGGACTCCTTCAGGAATTGAAGGACAGGTTCCATGGGCGCGTGGACGTGGTTAAGTTCATCAGGTCTGGTTGGGAAGGGGTATATGGCGAGGACAAGTTCTATACTTGCGAAACCAACCTTGTTGAATGGCTGAACAAGGAGGTAGGAGACTGTCAGACCAAGGTGGTAAGCACAGTGGATGCCGCCAAGTTCATTTCTCGTTCGTTCCTTGCGTTGTCGGCATTTCAGGCGTCAACGTTCCTAAACTTGAATCCTACAGCCCAATTCATTCTTCTCAAGGGATTTGATGGGGCGTTTTCTGATTCAAGGGCTTTGCGTGGGTCAAGAACCCCTGACCCCAGTGTGACTTATTCTGTATATGGGGACATTCTCGGTGGGCTTCTTCGTCAGCTCCTTGTGTTGAACCAGACGGAAATCTTCAACTGGGTACTTGATGTTCTTGAATTCGATGGTGGATATTGCGAGTCAACCGTGTTGCAGGCGACAGTCAAGGCTTCATTCTACAAGTTGATTCCGGAATCTCTTTCGGACAAGGTTAGCGTGTCTGGCTACCTTGAAACGCGCAACGAGGACAGGATGTCATTTGAGGAAATCGTGTTCGAGATGAATCTTTTGGAGACAACCTTTGAGCCGTATGACCTGTTTCTCGCCATCTATCTCGGCAAGGACTATCTGCTCAAGGGCATGAAGGAAAACAAGGAATTGCTGGAGTTCTTCTCCCTTCCTTTTGACTGGGATGGCTTGAAGTGGATGAAGGACGACTACAAGATTGAGAAGACAAGGGTTTCGCCGTTTTGACGAGGGGTATTGACAACCTGAATGGGATTTGGTATACTGTTGGCGTGTTGAGAACAACAAGAGTTGTTGAGAGCAACAAGGAGAATTGAAAATGAACGAAGTTGAATGCCGCGACAAGTACGACCCTGAGTACATTGAAATCAAGGGTGCTAACTTCATGGACTTCCTGGAGTACATGAAGGACAAGGATCTTCACAACACCCGTCTGCCCGTCAACAACCCCGAGGCGTATCAGTACCTCCGGTGGTTGAACGCGCATTATCATGAGGACTATGGGTGCTTTCTCAACTACATCTTGAACTGTTGGGACGCCTTTCTTTCAAAGAAGCCTGTGCGTCCTCCTACGCCCCGCGAGGTTGCCGTATTTAACGCGAAGCGCATTGTGGATTTGGCCGAACGCAAGGAGGACGTTGGGTCTGAGAGCGACCGAGCGCTGTTCATTGACACCAATGCCGAGTTCATCCGTGACGCATACCTCTTTTGGAGCTATCCAGCGTGGATTAACTCTGGTCTTGCTGGTTGCGTCATGAAGTGGGGGACTTTTGAGGACAACGAGAAGCCTGGTGATTCGGAGAAGTACATCACCTACGAAGAGTACGATTCCTGAGAGGGTTGGTGGGAGAGACACACAAAGTGGTTTTTGAGCAGAATATACGAGAGGGTGGGCTTTTGTTTGGACTCACTTTGTCGGAGCGCAACATGGCCAACAATGCAAAGTTCATGCAAAAGCCAGACATAATCAAGGAAGTCAATCGCATGGATTTTTCAAAGAGACTTCTCAGGCTCAAGAACATTGTCTATATTGATGGGGAGTTGCGGAAGCAGGAGATTGACTACGTTTTTCCGAACGACAAGGACAAGTTCGCGTCTGACATGATGGACATGTCAATGGGGTATGCCATTCTCTGGTTCTTCACCGACATTCTTGGAATCAATGAGGTTGCTGTTGCTGAAACCGCACATCACACCACGAACATTGATGCCGACGTGATTGGGACGTTCCTTGACAGGATTGGGGAGGATGACAACAATGGATGAGGGACTTGAAACAGGTGGATGGGATTCGCGTATATATTTTGCCGAGAAGCAGAACATCCTTGGAAACGACAACATGGACATGGAGGTTATGCGCAGGAATATCGACATCGCCGCGCTCAACCACGAGCATTTGACGATACGTGACATCGTATTCAAGGATGGTACTCCAACCATCTGCAAGACTATGCCCTTTTTCTACATAGATCGTAGGAGGATGGTTGAAAGTGCAGTGACGGCCCTTGCCAATTTTTCCCTCACCCACAGGCTCATGTTCGCAACCTATACTGGAACGATTTACATAACTGAATCCAAAGACCACCAAACGAACATTGATTCCGAGTTTTTGGACTTCATCTTGAACCTTGGGTGGAGACGTTGAAATGGATGTCATGTCGCAACTGCAACTGGGAGTTCCTTCCATAATGATGCCAATGGTGAGGCGTGTTTTCCCATCAATGGTTCATGAAGGGCAATCTGGACCGATGGAACTTCCGGAAGTCCTTGCGAAGCAGGCTGAGAAATGGAACTTCCTCTCCAAGCGGCGTCTGAAGATGCAACTCAAGAACTGGGGGAATCGCTGGCAGCACACAGTCGGCATAAACAAGTTGATATATACAGATGGGAAGCCAACGCATTTCGAGTCAAAGACCCATGCTCTCTTTGAGAGGGAGGACATTGACTGGTTCATGGTTGAACTTGCCAACCTTGCAGACCTCCATGGAATCGTGAAACTGCACAATGGGACTGTCTGGGTGAAGCAGACCACAGACCCCAAGGATTTGAACATTGACGCGACGATAATGGAGAGGTTCGTTGAGAGGATGAAGGAGCGGATGCGTGTGAAATTCACTAAAGTCGACTTCACTTTGGAATTGGAAGCAAAATGACATGTGGAAAATCATGGAGAACATCAACAGGATAACCTATATCCCAATCAGTTTGACTACTGAGATTCTTGACATTGAGTGCAAGAACGGAATGCCTGTGGAAATCATGAAGAAACGGGCGTCCAATTGGAATCGTCAGAACTCGGTGCTTCGTGTGTACGACGTTCAGTTCAAGAATGGGCATCCATTTGGCATACGCCAGTTTGGATTCACCGACTACCATGACAGGGACATTGACGAGTTCGTGGAGTTCATGCATCAGATGTCATTCACGCACAAGGTCATGTACGTGGAGGAGAATGGATATGTGTTCATCACCGAGTCAAACGATGGGCAGACCAACATTGACGCGGATTTGATAACTGCCATGCTCAACGCATACAAGTTAGATTGAATCCGAGTTTACATGGCAACCCAAATGTGGTATAATATGTGGAAGATTGGCGTAAATAATCAACATACCTCTTAACTGGGTATAATATTGGACTATGAAGACAAAACAGGAAAAAGACTTTGAGGCGCTGAGTGGAGTGCAACAGGTGTTGTTGCGTCCTGGGATGTGGGTCGGCTCAATGCAGCCATTGACTCAGAAGATGTTTATTATTGACAAAGATGGTGTGGAATACAAGGAAGTTTCGTACATTCCGGCGTTCCGAAAAATCATTGATGAGATATTGGATAACAGTGTAGACAGCCTTGTGAAATACCAGAATGCCAAGGGCAAGGTGAAGGTTGTCATTGACGAGGGTTGGGTCTACATTGAGGACAACGGCCCAGGCATTCCAGTTATACGTAAGGAGTTGAAGGACATTACCGACAACAGAATGTCCGATGAGGAGAAGCAGAAGATTTCCGAGACATATCTTCCAGAGATTGCATGGACGCGATTGTTCTCGGGTTCAAATTTCAAGGACAGCGACGACAAGACAACCGTTGGCTCACATGGTCTGGGTTCAAAATGCACTTCAATTTTCAGCAAGAAGTTCGTTGGAATCTCTGACGATGGCAATAAATTGTGCAAGGTGGTGGCAAAGAACAATCTTGAGACCGTGGAGACCGAGGTTTCTGAATCAAAGGAACGTGGAGTCAGAATCAAGTTCGTGCCAGACTTTGCAAGGTTTGGCATTGAGAAAATAGATTCAGTATATGTTGAGTTGATGCGCCAAAGGTTGATTTGCCTTGGCATAACCTTTCCTGGCATTAAGTTCTCACTCAATGGCAAGCTGGTGAATGTGAACGACAAGACATTCCTCAACTTGTTCAGCGAACACATCACCTTTCAGGTGTTTGACAGGGGTTTCATTGGAATCTACCCCAACGAGTCCGACGAGTTCAACTTCTTCACCTACGTTGATGGACTTGCATTGACCCGTGGTGGTTCCCACATTGACTACATCGTTGACAAGGTGGTTGCGCCAGTGAGGGAAAAGCTGTCAAGGAAGTACAAGACAATCAAGCCTGCCGACATCAAGAATCGATTGAGCATGGTTGTGTTCCTGCGTGACTTCCCCAATCTGAAGTTTGACTCCCAGACCAAGGAGACATTGACCAACCTTCCATCTGAAATCACGAAATACTTTGGAGATTCGGTTGATTGGGAGAAGTTGGCAAAGTCAATTTTGAAGAACGAATACATACTTGACCCAATTGTTGAGACATTCAAGTTGAAGGAGGAAGTCAAGGAGCGCGTTGCGTTGAAGCAGGCTGGAAAGTCCAAGGTGAAGATTTCCGTGGACAAGTACATCAAGCCCATTGGTGGAAACGACTATCTCATGGTGTGCGAGGGTCTGTCAGCGAGAGGTGGCGTGTCTGCTGCCTTGGGAAGAAATGGATTTGGTTACTACGCATCCCGTGGAGTTGGCATTAACGCCTATGACGCGACTTCCGCCCAGATTCTCAAGAACCAGGAATTCAGCGACATCATCACGATTCTTGGACTGGACATAACCAATCCAAAGGAGCAGATGCTGAACTTCAAGAAGTTTGTCATAACATCAGACGCCGATGCCGATGGCATCCACATTTCCTCAATCTACCTTGGGTGGTTCATGAAGTTCGCACCATGGATGTTTGACAAGGGCATGGTTTGCCGACTGAGGACGCCGCTTGCAATCGTGTTCAAGGACAAGGGAATGACGAAGGTTCACAAGATGTTCTTTGACCTGGCCGAGTTCAAGAAGTTCGAGTCTGAGAACGACATGTCCAAGTTCGCAATCCAGTACTACAAGGGATTGGGTTCGTTCCCGAAGGACATGTTCATCAAGTTGTTCAACGAGAATGGTGGCGTGGAGCAGTTCATCCAGACGTTCAAGTTGGACAAGGAAGGTCAGGCGTACATTGACAACTGGCTCAATGGAGACAAGGCAGACGAGCGCAAGAAACTGATTTCAGACTACACCTTCGACATCGACATGATTTGAGGAGAGTGAAACAATGACTACACGGGAAAAAGCGATTGTATCTGCATGGACAGGCTTCTTGTTGTGCGATATGTCGGAAATGCTGAAGTACATGTCGGAGAAGCTTGGCTGGACATTGACTGAGGAAGAGCTGCTGGCAAGGCATTGTGACTACAAGTTCAA
>Ga0310697_10001348_pt1 | contig 29057 bp, 21 predicted proteins | sample 172DNAGHGlowgp2_FD_203883 | JGI IMG/M metagenome (GOLD analysis project Ga0310697, IMG submission 203883) | Sheep rumen microbial communities from Palmerston North, Manawatu-Wanganui, New Zealand - 1728 DNA GHGlow gp2 (v2) (version 2) | ecosystem: Host-associated > Mammals > Digestive system >... | reverse complement strand
ATGTGTGTCCAACGAAACGCTTTTCGAGCAGGAATATGTCAAGAAACGCCTCCAAAGCATGTGCTATCTGGAGAAACAACCGGACAGCATTTTCCAGCTTTCCAGAGCCACAGAGGTATTGAAAAAGCATTTCGACGTATCCACCTTGGAGGGATTCGGATGCGCACAGATGCCTTATGCTGTTTCAGCCGCGGGCGGGCTCATGCAGTATCTGCAGGATACCCAGAAGAACGGGCTTAGCCATATCCGGCGTTTGTCCATCGTCAGCCGATCCGAATACATGCAGCTTGACGTGAACACGCGGCGCAATCTGGAGCTTACCGAGGGCATTCGTACGGGCAGCGGAGGTAAGAACACGCTGCTGTATCTGTTGGATGAAACCAAGACCGCCATGGGCCGTCGGATGCTCAGAAACTGGATCGATTGCCCGCTGCAGGACCTTACCGTCATCAAGTCGCGTCAGGACGCAGTGGCGGAGCTTTTTGACAACACGGTACTTCGTACGAAACTACGGGAGCATCTTGATAAGATATACGACATCGAACGGCTGTGCTCCAAGATCGCCTACGGGACCATCAATCCCAGGGATTGCATTGCGCTGTCCCATTCCCTGCGCCAAATCGGACCGGTCCTGGACGTCATATCTGATTGCAATTCAACTGAGCTGACCAGCATTCGGCAGGAGCTGGATTGTATGGAGGACATGATCGACCTGATTGACCGTGCTATTGACGACGATCCCGCACCGAACCTGAAAGATGGCGGCGTGATCCGGGCCGGGTATAATCAAGAGGTCGACGAGCTTCGGGATATTTCCGGCAACGCCAAGAAGTGGCTGGACGATGTGCTGACCAGAGAAAAAGAGAGCACCGGTATCAAGAATCTGCGCATCGGCTTCAACAAAGTCTTCGGCTACTTCCTGGAGGTGACAAAGTCCTTTGTGGGCCAGGTACCCTATTACTATCAGCGCAAGCAGACCCTCACCAATGCGGAACGATATATCACGCCGGAGTTGAAGGATATCGAGAATCGCATCCTGACGGCCAATGAGAGACTGATCAAGCTGGAGGGGGAGCTCTACAGCCAGGTGCGCGACGCGCTGCTTCCTGAAACCGGACGGCTGGAGAAAAACGCCCAGCTTATTTCCCGACTGGACGTGTATGCTTCCTTCGCACAGGTAGCGGTAACAAACCGCTATGTGCGCCCCGAAATGGAAGAGGATGGGGTCATATCCATTCGCAACGGACGGCACCCTATCGTGGAGCGTACGCTGCAGGATGGCTTCATTCCCAACGATGTGTTGCTGGATAGGACGGAGAATCGTCTCCTCATCATCACGGGTCCCAACATGGCCGGCAAGAGTACTTATATGCGTATGGTGGCCCTTATCGCGCTCATGGCGCACATGGGTTCCTTCGTACCGGCGGAGTCAGCTCACATCTGTCTCGTGGACCGTATCTTCACCCGCATCGGCGCCAGTGATGACCTTTCTTCCGGGCAGAGCACGTTCATGGTGGAGATGAGCGAGGTGGCCAACATTCTCAATAACGCCACCAAGAACAGCCTTCTCATTTTGGACGAGATCGGACGGGGAACCAGCACCTACGACGGTCTTTCCATCGCTTGGGCGGTTTTGGAATTCATTGCTGATGAAAACACCTGCGGGGCGAAGTCTCTCTTTGCCACCCATTATCACGAGCTTTCCGAGCTGGAAGGGCAGCTGCCCGGCGTAAAAAACTATCGCATCTCTGTAAAGGAGATCGGGGAGGATATCCTGTTTTTACGCAAAATCGTACGCGGCAGCGCCGACAAGAGTTTCGGCGTACAGGTGGCGCGTCTTGCCGGTATCCCCGATGCTGTGATCACTAGGGCAGGCCAGATCCTGGAAGGGTTGGAAAACTCGGATATGGCGACTATGCATGAAAAATCACGCATAAAAACGGTGGACAAGCAAGAATTATCCGTGGATAAGTTGGAAAAAGCTGTGGATAACCCAGTGGATAAAGCGATATTGGCGGACATGAAAGCGCTCAATTTGGAGAACATGACCCCCATGATGGCGCTTCAGAAGCTGTATTCCTACCATGACGCGCTGAAGGAGGATTGATCCCATGCTCATTAAGGTATTGCCGCCTGCTTTAGCCAATCAGATCGCTGCCGGCGAGGTGGTGGAACGACCCGCCTCGGTGGTGAAGGAGCTGGTGGAGAACGCTCTGGACGCCGGAGCCACGGCCGTCACAGTGGAGATCACGGATGGAGGATTGAGCTCCATCCGCGTTACGGACAACGGCAGCGGTATACAGCCGGAAGACTGTCCCACGGCTTTTCTGCGTCATGCTACCAGCAAGATAAGCACGCAGGAAGACCTTGTTGCTATCGGCACCCTGGGGTTCAGAGGCGAGGCGCTTGCTTCCATCGGTTCTGTGTCCCTGGTGACCATGACAACCCGGGTATCCGGAGGGGAATGGGGCACCAAGATCGTTTTCGATAACGGCAAGCTTGTCTCCAACGAAGCGTGTTCCTGCGTGTTCGGAACAACTATTCAGGTTGACAATCTTTTTGCAAAAGTCCCAGCCAGGCTGCAATTTATGCGATCCGCTCGTTCAGAAGCCGGCTATATCGGCGATTTTATGGCCAGGGCCATTCTCGGGCGACCGGATATTGCTTTTCGCTTCCTCAGCAACGGGAAATGCGTATATGAAACCTATGGGGACGGCAATCTTAAAAATGCAATATTCTGCATATACGGCTCCCAGATCACGGATCGTTTGCTGCCGGTGCTGCTGGATAACGGATATGTGCGGATAGAAGGATTTGTGGGAAATCAAGAGATTTCCCGGCCAAATCGATCCATGGAGACCCTGTTCGTCAACGGACGCTATATCCGTTCTGCAGGCATCTTTTCTGCCATACAAAAAGCATATGACACGCGCATGATGGCGGGACGATATCCGTTTGCACTGCTCAACATCACCATCGCCAAGGAGGAGGTGGACGTGAACGTCCATCCAGCCAAGACGGAAGTCCGTTTTGTGGATCAGCCGCGGGTCGAATATGCCGTAACGGCGGCTTGCGCCCAAGCCCTGCGACAGCCTTTGATCCCTCAGATCCATCTGCCTGAACAGAAGAATCCTCCAATAGTTGAAAAAAAGGTAATCGAAGCCGAAACGGTCGTAAAAAAGACTGAACCTAAGCCGCAGATTTCAGGTGTTTCCTATCAACAGATAGAGAAAAAAACAGCCCCCACGAGTTACGTGGAAGAATACAAAAAGCAGGTAGTCGTTCCGCCTCGTTCGGTGCTGAAGGAAAGCAGCGTCGGGTATACGTATAATACGTTCAGCAAGAAGCCAGCCACAGAGGAAAAACAGGAATCGCCTCGGGTGGAGGTTTTTGCCGTAGCCGGAAGCAGAAAGGAAGCGCCTGTCACAGAACCGAAGAAAGCGGAGCAGGACGCTCTTCCTTTGGATTTTGCAGTGAATATTATCGGCTGCGCCTTCAATACCTATTGGATCGTACAGCACAAGGAAGATCTGTATCTTATCGATCAGCATGCAGCCCATGAGCGAAAACTGTTTGAAGAGTTCAACAGCCGGGAAGTGGCTGCTGCCGCCCAGGAACTGTTGATCCCGCAGCTTCTGACGCTGCAGCCCAGGGAATTCGAAATGGTCGAGGAATGGAAAGAAGAGCTGGAGGAGCTCGGGTACCGCTTTGAACGAACGGGCACACTCAGCCTGAATCTGACCGCCGTTCCCGTGCTCAACGGGACTGTATTCGACGGAGAATCCCTGCATATGGCTATAAACGCTATCGGAGAAGCGGGGAAGGGTGCCAAGAAAGCCCTGGTCCGTGAAAAACTGATCTATGCCTCCTGCAAGCATGCGGTCAAAGGCGGTGAACCTCTCCATAAGGAGGAGATCGTCAGCCTTCTGAAAACCTATGTGGAGCAGGGGATACCCTTGACCTGTCCTCATGGACGCCCGGTAGTGGCACGTCTTTCCAAACGGGAAATGGAAAAGATGTTCAAGCGGATCGTATGAAACCGCTGCTGCTGATTTGCGGGCCAACGGCCTGCCATAAGAGCGAAACGGCACTGCGCATCGCGGGAAGGTGGGGAGGAGAGATCCTGTCCATCGACTCCGTCGCCGTCTATCGGGGCATGGACATCGGTTCTGCAAAACCGGATGCGGCTGAGCGTCAGCTTGTGCCTCATCATTTGATCGACATCGTCGATCCAGGCGACGCCACTTTTTCCGTAGCGGCTTTTCAGCAGGCAGCTGACGAGGTGTTGACGGAGCTTGCCCATCGAAACGTTCAGCCTATCCTGGTTGGCGGCAGCGGGCTATACTGCGACGCCGTTCTGGAGGATATGGGATATGCGCTGCCTGCCGACAGAGAACTGCGCAGCCGGCTAGAGCAGGCGTATGACGCCGATCCTAAGGCATTTTTTGAGCAAATGGCTAAGGATGACGTTCCATCCGGAACTAAACTGCACTTGAACGATAAGAAGCGTGTGGTTCGCGCCAGAGAGGTGTTCTTGCTCAGCGGCAAACCGTTTTCTTCCTTCAATCAGGAGTATTTGACGGCCCAGCGAAACAGCAGGTATCCTGCTGTTCGCATCGGACTTACGATGCCTCGGGAAAAGTTGTATGAATCCATTGATCTGCGGGTGGATCGAATGATGGCTCAGGGCCTTCTGGATGAAGTGAAGGGGCTGAAAGCCAAGGGGTACGATAGAAAACTGCCGGCCATGCAGGCTATCGGGTACGCGCAGTTGTTGTCCTATTTGGATGAAGAGGTGTCTCTCGATGCAGCCGTGGAGGCCATAAAAAGGGCTACCCGCCAATTCGCCAAGCGGCAGCTGACATGGTTTCGGCGAGACGATCGCATCCGCTGGTTCGATTGCGAAAACTACGAGGAGGCGTACCGTCAGATAGAGCGGTACGTGAAGGAGACGATATACATATGACAGACGTGTTTGACATGGTACGAAAGGCGGAGCAACGGTTACAGCCTGCATTCGCTCGTTTGGAAGAAATCGCTTTCACCAACGAAAAACGGGTATTGGACGCCTTTCGGGCGGAACCTGTTTCGCCCCGCCATTTTGCCCCTACGGAGGGATATGGGTACGACGATTTAGGCCGAGATGCCTTGGATCGCGTATTCGCACGGGCTTTACAGACAGAAGATGCTTTGGTCCGTCCCCAGATCGCCAACGGTACTCACGCCATCTTCTTGGCGTTGAGCGGTATTCTTGAACCGGGGGACGTGGTGTTTTCTGCCACGGGAAAGCCCTATGACACACTGGAAACGGCCATCGGCTTAAACGGCAATGAACATAACGCCTTGACGCGATTTGGTATCCGGTTTCACATGGCTGAACTAAGAGAGGCGGGGAAAGAGCCCTTCGATTTCGATGCAGTACTGGCGGGCATTTCCGATCATCCGGAAGTCAGGATGCTTTACGTACAGCGATCCCGGGGCTACGCCTGGAGAGAGGCCATCTCCGTGGAGAAAATGGCTCCTCTGTTTCAAAAGGTAAAAGCCGTTCGTCCCGATATCATCATTGCCGTGGATAACTGCTATGGAGAATTCACGGAGGCAAGAGAGCCATCCGCTGTAGGGGCGGACCTGATCATGGGGTCTCTCATAAAAAATTGCGGCGGCGGCATCGCGCCTACGGGAGGCTATATAGCCGGGCGCAAGGATTTGATTGAGCGAATCAGCTATCGGCTGACCGTGCCTGGCTCCGGCCGTGAAGTAGGGTCTTACGCAGCCTCCTATCGTCCCTTCTTCGAAGGACTTTTTCTGGCGCCCCATACGGTGCTCCAGTGTCTGAAAACAGCCATGCTCTTTGGCTCAGTCTTTGGTGAACTGGGGTATGAGGTCATGCCTAGAGGGGACAAGCTAAGGGCGGATATCGTTCAGTCCATTCGGTTCCGCGAGCCTCAGGAACTCATCGCTTTTTGTAAGGCGGTACAGCATGCTTCTCCGGTGGACAGTGACGTGACGCCGGAACCCTGGGATATGCCCGGGTACGCCGATCCCGTCATCATGGCGGCGGGCACCTTTGTCCAGGGAGCCACTACGGAACTCAGCGCAGACGGTCCTATTCGTCCGCCATATGCTGTTTATATGCAAGGCAGCCTCACCTATGAGCATGGCAAGTTGGCTCTTCTGGAGGTCGCTCAGGCGGTTATGGAGCAAAGGGAGGCGGGGAAGAGATGAAGAAGTGTATTCTGGGCCTTAAAGCAGTCTGTGACGACTGCGGTGCATGTGAAGAAGATCGCTGCGAGCTGGATCCCAACAAGCTTTGCGATAACTGCTTCAAATGTCTGGAGATCACCGAATCCTATAGGGAGATCCCCATCGGCCGTGTTTTGATGGATGGAGAAGGGGATGGACTGTATGTCCTGGATCCGAACGAGGGAATGGAGCCCGAGATGGATCTCACGGAAGATCAGGGGGATTCGACGGGGTCTCCGGACGATCTGGACTGGGAGGAATAGGATCTTCCCGTAATTTGATATATTTTGTCGCCTGACGCCGCCGTTCCTCCTGAATGGCGGCGTAATGCTTGCGGGTTGTGTTTACGTCCTTATGACCCAAAACATCCGCCACCAGATATATATCGCCGCTTTCCTGGTACAGCATGGTGCCATAGGTACTGCGCAGCTTATGAGGCGTGATCTTTTTCAAAGGAGAAGCGATGCGGGCATATTTTTTGACCAAGTTTTCCACGGCTCGCGCGGTAATCCGCTTTCGCTGCATGGATAAAAACAAAGCGGTTTCACTGCCGGGCAGGGCTTCGACAGCTTCACGCTGTTCCAAATAGGCGAGCAAAGCGTTTCTCACCTCCGGACCGAAGGAGAGCATCTCCTGATTGCCGCCCTTGCGGGTGACCACAAATGCGTCTGTAGCGAAATCCACGTCGTCTATGTCGATGCCCACAAGCTCGCTTATACGGATGCCGGTGCCCAAAAACAGGGTCAGAATAGCGGTATCGCGAACCTTTGTGGCCTGATGATACTGCTTTTGCCGTTCAGAGAGTCCGTTTCCGGCCTCTGCTATGTCTAAAAGATCGGCAACTTCGTTGGCTTCCAGCCGAATGATGGCTTTTTCGTGTATTTTAGGCGTATCCACCAGGGAGGCGGGATTGTTTTTGATCAGCTCCTGACGGTGATAATACTTAAAAAATGACCGTATTGCTGACAATTTTCGTGCTTTTGCCCGTTCGTTGTTCTCTCGTTCCCGTTCGCCTTCATCAGTATAGAGGGACATATGCTCCAAAAAAAGCTCGATATCCAGGGCGGTGACTCGATCCAAGTCGTCCAGTGTCAACGAGGAAGGGGATTTACCATGAAAAGTTTCCACCTGCTCCGTGCAGAACTTGAAAAAGTTTCTTAAATCAATGGCGTATCCGTATCGCGTCAAGATGCTGGTTTGCAATTCCATGGCGCGAAAATATAAACCGGCAAACTTAGGGAGCTCCAAAAGCACGGCGCGGAGCTTCTGTGTATAATCTTTTTTTCTTTGGAGAGGGTAATCACTCATGATTGTATTCTAAAACAACTATTCGTTAAAGACAAGTTTAACGAATAGTTGTTAACAGAAAAGTAACAGAATCATGATAAATCAGCTCTTTTGGCTCGAAACGATCCTTTGAACGGCATCCCGAGCCAGCTTGTCGCAGCGATTGTTGAATTCGTTATCCGCATGACCTTTGACTTTATGAAACTGTACGTCGTGTCGCTGCAGCTGGATCAACAATTCCTTCCACAGATCCTGATTCTCGACGTTGGATTTTGACGCTGTTTTCCAACCGTTTTTTGACCAAGTCTCCAGCCATCTTTTTTCCAGTGCGTTACACAGATATGCGCTGTCCGTATACAGGTCAACCTGACACGGCACCTTCAGCAGTTTCAGCGCTTCCAGTGCCGCCGTGATCTCCATTCGATTGTTGGTCGTGTCCGCTGCACCGCCGGAGCTTTCCTTCTTGTGCTGATTGTACATCAGGATACAGCCCCAGCCTCCCGGACCAGGATTGCCGGAACATGCGCCGTCCGTATAGATTGTAACCTGCTTTTTCATATATAATTATTCTATATCCTTAATTAATGTATTATATTTTAATATAGATTCGATTTGGAAATGCTTGATGGCAGCTCCGCATTCGATTTTGTTCATTGTATCACTCTTTGTAAGGAATGTCGATATGCTGTCCATGATCCAGGCGGCATATTCGTCCATTTGCCCCATGGGAACGGTATCTCTGAGCCCTTCAAAGCACTGACGTGCTGCAGAAAGAGATATGGACAGATCGTTCAGGAACTGGATCGCCTGCGCCTGAGTCAAGTCATCTTTATCATATTTTAAGGCAAAATCCGTTAAGGATTTCGGGACGCTTTGAACGGTCTCCATAGCTGATCTCATTTTTTTTGCGTCTGCGACCTGACCGGTCAACGTCACCTTTACACCATCGGGGTGGATGGAATAAGCCGTATTCTCATAACCGCTGCTGCGCACCTGCTGCTGCACCTGCAGCAGACTTTCCTGATCCTCATAGGCAGCTGCAAAAACACGGTTGAAGCCCTGCTCGTCCTCATAGATGTATCCTCCTGCGCCCATGCTTTGGATCAAAAGAGCTTGAGCGTGGGCTTCCTCCGGATCGGCGTAAGCGCCCATCTGCAGCAGATACCATGAGGTTTCCGGAAGCTCGAATTGGATCTTATCCGGAACGGAAGGATCAATCGGTGCATCGTCGCGGGTCTGAGCCAAAGCGGGCACTGAGGACGGCTCCGGCGTCATGGCTTTGCCCATGATTTTGGCAAAAGTCGGTGTGATGTATTGATCCACCAGTTTGTCTCCTATGTAGGATGTACTGAGGAGAAATACTGTTAAGCCGCAGCAAAGCAGAATGAAAACGACGGAGCTTCCGCTGTACCTCTTCCCTGCTTTCCGACTGCGATTGACTGAGCGTGTTTCATAGCTGCGTGACATAATAGCCGACCTCCTGTAATCCTTTGCTAATAGGATATGTCAAGGAGGCCGACATTCAGAACGACCGGCAAAAACGGCCCTTATTTCGATTCTTTCTTCTTTATGACTCTATCCTTGAATCGGGGCTTATCGGGCTTTTTATCCTCTTTCAGGACCTCGAAGGGGGCATCTAAGGAGCCCTTCTCCCCCGCCTCCGCAGATGGCTGATCGGCAGTCATATCGCTGTAAACGATGGCGTTGTCGTCCACAGGTCCCAGGGCGATGGCGTTGGATACGTATTTTTTCACCGTAAAGGTGAAACAGGTCCATTGACCGACTTCGCTCTCGACAGTGATCTGCTCGTCCAGCTTATCCATGATCTGCTTGGCGATGGACAGCCCAAGGCCGGTGCCACCTTCTTTGCGGGATTTATCGGTCTTGTAGAAGCGTTCAAAGACATGGACCATATCCTCCGGGGAGATGCCGCAGCCGGAATCCCAAACGGATACATGGACGTCGTTGGTATCCTGGTGAGCCCCGATGCGGATCGTGCCGCCTTCTCCCGCATAGCGCATGGCGTTGTCAAGCAGAATTACAAGCACCTGCTCGATCCTGTCCGGATCAGAAGTGACATCGGGCAGTTCTTCATCTACATCCAGCTCCAGATGGATGCCTTTTTGCTGAGCGTTTTGTCGATAGCTTTGGTATACGTCGTCGATGAGCTCACCGATGTTGAAGGTGGATTTTTCCATATACTCCGTACCGGACTGGAGTCGGGACAGCTGAAGCATATCGGTAATGAGCCGGGAAAGACGTTCCACCTCATGGAGCATGATCCCGTAATACCGCATTTTCACGGCATCGTCCTTGATCATGCCGTCGTTAAGAGGCTCCAAAAGCCCACGTATGGCGGTCAGCGGTGTGCGCAGCTCATGAGAGATGTTGGCGATATAATCCCGCCGCATCTTTTCCAGATTCTCTATCTCCGTCACATCCTTGAAGAGCCCCACAACACCCGTGCAGGTGTCGTTCTCCCCCATCACCGGCACAATGGATATCCATAGGTATTTATCTCCGGGCAATGTGTATCGCAGGGTATTGGATTCACGTGTGTCCAAAACCCGGCGAAACGCCTCCCAAATCTCTGTATCGGGAATAAGATCATGGGGCGTTTTCACGTCCACGGCGCCGAACATCTTCATAAGGGCCGGATTATAGTGGGTCAGATTCCCGGTATTGTCCAAGGCCGCTACCCCATCGGTAAAGCTGGAAAGGATATACCATAGCTGACGCTTTTCGCTGTCCAGCTGATAGATGGTTTGTGAGATGGTGTCGCTCATGCGGTTCATGGCCCGAGCGAAGATGCCGATCTCTCCGTGTACGTTTTCGTTGGCACGAACGCTGTAATTGCCGTTGGTGAGCTCAATAGCCACCTTGGTCATTTCGCTGATGGGTTTGTTGATCTGTCGAATGCTGGCAAGCGCGATAATGAGCAGCACCGGCACGATGCCGATGCCAAGGATGCGCAAGGCGGAGTTCAGTTTGCCGAAAGCGGTATCGATATGCTGTATCTCGCGTACAAAAATGAGGCCGCCTTCTATCCTTCCGTCGCTCCCGTACAACGGCTCGCCTACGGCGATAGCGTTGATATGATTGGTGAGCTGCAGGTCCTTCTTCTTGACCTCCTGCCCCTCCAGGATATCATATTGGACGTTTTGAATGTAGGCGTTGTTGTATTCGGCAATATTGGTGACCGCTTCGATGCCGCCGGAAGCGTAGTAAAAATAATAATACTTCACGTCGGCGGTGCTGCTCAAAAAACCAAGGGATCGAGGGAAGGAGTTTCGATTGGAAAACATATCGTCTCTGACTTCATAGATGCCCTTTGCAGAGTCCATGACGGACGTAAGGGAATCCATCTCCAAATCGATATAAGTTTTTCGACCGAAATAGGAATAAGCTCCCAGGATAGCGATATCCGCCAGGAGCAAAACCAGCACGAATAATGCCAGCGTTCTGCGAAACAACACGCCTTTCATCACGGCTTATTCCAATTCGAATTTGTAACCGACTCCATAGATCGTCTTGATGCTCCAGCCCAAGCCGGTGGAATCCAGTTTGGCCCTAAGACGCTTGATGTGGGTATCCACCGTGCGGGTCTCTCCTGCAAAATCGTACCCCCACACCTTGGACAAAAGGGTGTCCCGGGTGAACACGTGGCCCGGGTTGGAGGCGAGCAGGAAAAGTATCTCGATCTCCTTAGGCGTGCAGATGACCGGTTCGCCCCTCAACAGCACCGTATAGCTGTTGAGATCGATCATAAGACCGTTATGCTGGATCACGTTCTTTCCAGAGTCCTCCCCCGCCGCATGATTCTCGGTCCGGCGCAGGATGGCCTTGATGCGGGCAACAACTTCTCTGGGGCTGAAGGGCTTGACGATATAGTCGTCTGCGCCCAGTTCCAGGCCGACGATCTTGTCCACCTCTTCCCCTTTGGCGGTGAGCATGACGATGGGAACCTGACTGGTCTTGCGAATCTCCCGGCAAACGTCGATGCCGGATTTTCCGGGCATCATGATGTCCAGTACACACAGAGAAACGGTGCTGTCTGCGCCGGCAACCGCAGAAATGCCGTCATAGTAATCAACGGTCTTGAATCCTTCAGCTTCCAAATATATCTTCAGCGACTCATGTACGATAGGATCGTCGTCTGCGATGAGAATCTTGGTATCCATGTGATTCCTCCTTGCGTTTATCATCACGTATTATATCAAATCTGTCAAAAATGGGAAGAATGATTTGACTTTTCTGCAAACCGTTTGCAACCTTGACACAATTTGTATAATGCTTATGTGCCGCGTATGCGATCGTAGGCCTGCCTAAGCGCATTCGTGGTATCTTCGATATCAGATATGGTGTTGGCCGCAGCAGCTTTGCCGATCAAATCGGCGAGCTCCGCCCTTTCTTCTTCAGAGAGTTCCGACGCCGTAGACAAAAATGCGGTGGCCTCGTTGATCAAAGCATCCCGGGCGCTCTTGGCATCCGAAAGGGTTTCAGCAAGATTGCACACAGGCAGACTGTTGATAAATGCGTCCGGCGTCTTATCCGTGCGTACATAGGTGTCTCCGAAAATCTTTTGCAGGACTTCGTCCGACAGATCGAAAAACATGGAATCGGGTCGAATGAGCACATAGGTCACATCATTCACCGATTTAGGATCGCACAGAGCGCCGGCGCGGCAGTTGCTGTCGCGGCAAATGCTGACAGTCACGTGCATGTCGCAGTAGTCTGTAGGAACGGAATCGTAATCGAACCAGTCGGTGACCAGATTGAACCGCTTTCCGTTGCCTTGATACTGGATGCATCCCGAAGTGGCAAGATCGCCGGATACAGGACAGACGGTCCGCTGGACCATGCCCAGCATGGTGGTGTTCTCATTGATGATGGGTCGATCCGTTCTCCCCTCCATCAGTTTCTGCATGAATGCTTTCCAAAGCGCGGCAGCGTAATCGCCGCCGGTGGAGCCAGTCTTCAGCTTGTTGCTGGGCATATCGTGACCGATCCAGACGACGGCCGTATAATCGCAGGTCATGCCGGCAAAATACACGCTGGAGTATTTGGAGTTGGTGCCCGTCTTCCCCGCCACGGTAAAGCCGTCCAGATTCGCCTGCTTCCCGGTGCCGGTCTTAACGGCATCCGTCAGGATGTCCACCAGCTGATAAGCCGTGCTGGTCTGCTCGTAAACCTTGGTTGCACCGCTGCGAATGAGGTCCGCATCCAGAATGACATCTCCATCCTCGTTCTCCATCCGTGTAAAGGAGATTGGCTGCCAGTAATAGCCGTTGTTGGCGATGGCTGCATAGGCGGCGCACATCTGAATAGGCGTGATACCGGAAGTGCCCAGCGCAAGGCCGGGGCCGTCCAAATTGATCTGCGCGGAAGGAATCCCCAGCCGTTCTAAATATTCTGCCGCAGAGGAGACGCCCACGTGCTCCATAAGGACACGGGCGGCGACCACGTTCAGGGACTGGGCAAGGCCGGTCCGCACCGTCGTGAATCCATAGGTGCGGCTGGAAGAAAGCCCGCCGCCGGGATATCCCTTCTCAGTACCCCATCCGGCAATGGTCCCTTCTGCGTTGATGACCACTGACGCAGGGGACAATCCTTTATCCAAGGCAGGGCCGTACACGGCCAGCGGCTTGATGCAGGAGCCGACTTCGGTGAAGCTTTGGGAAGCTCTGTTCAACCCTTTACGGATCAAAGGCTCGTCACGACCGCCGATGATGGCACGCAGATAACCGTTGGTCTGATCGATGACCACAGCAGCAGCCTGGGGTTCCACGGTCTGGATGGTTACGGTTTCGGAAATTTCCTCCGTCAACACGGCGGCGTTTCCATCGGCCAATTCCGGATAACCGTTCCATGCGGAGAGGGTTTCCTGGACCGTATTCTGCACGATTGGATCGACGGTGGTGTAGATTTTATAACCTCCCGTGCGCAGCATGTTTTCGTAATATGAGCGATTGGCTGATGTATCCGGCACACCGTCCTGAGCCATCCAATGCGTGATCACATCGGCGATAGCGTACTCCACAAAATACGCCATATCGTACATCTTGGCGTTCTTGCTGACGGGCAGGATAGATTCCTGCTCCTCCAGAGCGGACAGGTATTGATCCCGGTTGATATACCCGTTTCGGTACATTCTGTCCAAAACCGTGTTGGTCCTGTTGATGGTACGATAATAGGGATTTCCATCCCGATAATACATGTTTTGCCGGGGATTGTAGTAGTATGGACTTTGGGTCAGGCCGGCCAGCAGAGCGCATTCCCGGATGGTCAGTTCGGAAAGTTCCTTACCGAAATAGTCTTTTGCCGCCGCTTTCACGCCGTAATTGGAGCCGCCGAGATAGATATCGTTCAGATACGCCTCCAGGATCTGATCCTTGTCTACCACCTTTTCCAGCTGGATTGCCAAATACGCTTCCTGCATTTTGCGCTTATAGGTGCGCTGAGATCCCAGGATCTTGTTCTTGATCAGCTGCTGCGTTATGGTGCTGCCGCCTGAGGAGTTGCTGTTGCCCAGTATTTCCAAAACAGCGGAAAAAACACGCTTGAAGTCCACGCCCTGATGCTTATAGAAACGCACGTCTTCGATGGACACAAAGGCGTTTTTAAGGATGTCCGGTATCTCGTTGAAATCGGCCCAATCCCGATACTCCATGGAGGTCAGATTGGTGATTTCGTCTCCGTTCATGTCGTACAGATAGCTGGTACGATCGCTTTTTGTCAGCTGTGATACTTCCATCACAGGTGTGGAATCCACATATGCCTTGCCCACACCATATACAAGTCCAAGTACTGCAAATCCCATGACCACCAAAGCGAATAATAAAAGCTTCAAAGCGCTGAAAAGGACTTCCAGGAGGAACGGACGCTTGTGCTCATCTCGCGTCAAAGAACCACCAAAGGATGACTTACGTGAGCGAGCCAGGCTTTTCTGAGTAAGATCGTTTCTTACCTTGTTTTTTTTCTTCGTCTTTTCCATATTTTTCTCCAATTCGATTATAACACAAGGTATGGCATCTGCAAAGGAGTACGTGATTTGTTCAAAAATCTATTACAATGAATTCTCGAAAAAAATTTAAATTACCTCTTTACAAATCAGGGAACACCGGTTATAATATGGACCGTTGCGAGGGGCATTAGCGCAGTTGGTAGCGCGCCACAATGGCATTGTGGAGGCCAAGGGTTCGACTCCCTTATGCTCCACCAAAGTAAAAGCCACCATTCAGGTGGCTTTTTTCGTTTCCTGTTCTAGGGGTGGTATATTACACGTTTTCCAGAAATCTTAACAGCATACGGGCGGAAAGCTCTGCAGCATGCCGTTCAAAGTTCGCGTAGGATTCCGAAGCGGAACCGTCCGCCAAGTCGGATATGGCGCGTATCACCAGGAAGGGAACGCGGGCGGCCTGTGCCACCTGTGCAATGGCGGCACCTTCCATTTCACATGCCAAAGCGCCGAAAGAATCATAGATCCTTTGTTTGCTTTCTCTGTCCGCCACAAAGGTATCGCCGGTGGCGATTCGGCCCCGATGGATGGCGCTCTCCCCCGCCGTTTCCTTGGCAACTTTCTCAAATCCCGTCAGAAGAGCTTCATCCGCGTGGAACAGGGTGGGCTCGTCTTTTGGCCCTTCCAAAGTAAGGCAACCGTCCACACACCCAAGAGCATTCATGGAAAAATCATGCTGGATGAGGTCCGTGCTGAGCACTATATCCCCTATCTTGAGATCGGGACCGATGCCACCGGCCACGCCGGTGTTGATCAAATAATCCGGGTTGGAGCGGTCGATCAGGATCTGAGCGCAGCGGGCGGCATTCACCTTGCCGACGCCGCATTTAGCTAAAACCACGTCGTGATGGAAAACCCTGCCCTGATAGATAGTAAGCCCGTAGAGAGAATTGGTACGACAATAGTCCATCTTTTCCCGAATCATCTGGATCTCCGTATCCATGGCTCCGATGATCCCATAGCAGGACAGGATATGATTCATGGCAGCCTCCTTAAAACAGACCGGAAATCTTTCCGGTTTCGTCCACGTCGATCCGTTCGGCAGCAGGCACCTTGGGAAGGCCCGGCATGGTCATGATTTCGCCGGTCAGCGCCACGATGAATCCGGCCCCGGCGGAGACTTTCAGATTGCGCACCTGCACGGTGAAATCTCTCGGCGCACCAAGCTTTTTGGGATCGTCGGAGAAGCTGTACTGCGTCTTGGCCATGCAGACCGGCATGGATCCGAAGCCGAGTTCCTCCAACCGCTTCATTTGCTTCTGAGCGCCCGGCGTCAGTTCTACGCCGCTGCCGTGGTACACCCGCTGCACGATATGGGTGAGCTTTTCAAGGATACTTTCGTGGTCCTCATAAGCGAAATGGAAGCTGTTTGGCTGTTCGCACAGCCGTACCACTTCGCGGGCCAAAGCTTCGCCGCCTTCGCCTCCCTTGGCCCAAACCTCGGAAAGGACCACGTTCACACCCAGTTCGCGGCACTTTTCCTCCAGCAGTGCGATCTCCGCCTCGGTGTCCTGGGGGAAACGGTTGATGGCCACCACGGCGGGCAGGCCGAAGGTATCCTTCACGTTGGAGACGTGCTGCAGCAGGTTTGGCAACCCCTTCTCCAGAGCAGCCAGGTTTTCACAGGTCAGCTGATCCTTGCCAGCGCCGCCGTGATGCTTGAGGGCACGAATGGTAGCGACCACCACCACCGCGTCAGGCTTGAGACCGGCCATGCGGCACTTGATATCGAAGAACTTTTCTGCGCCCAGGTCCGCACCGAAGCCGGCCTCCGTGACGCAGTAATCACCAAGTTTCAAAGCCAGCTTGGTGGCCGTCACACTGTTGCAGCCGTGGGCGATGTTGGCGAAGGGCCCGCCGTGCACCAGCGCGGGCGTATGCTCCAAGGTCTGGACCAGGTTGGGTTTAAGCGCGTCCTTCAAAAGAGCGGCCATTGCGCCGGATGCTTTTAAATCTCCCGCCGTGACAGGCCGATTGTCGTAGGTGTACCCTACCACGATCCGAGCGAGGCGCGCTTTGAGATCCGCAATATCGTCGGCAAGGCACAGCACCGCCATGACCTCGCTGGCCACGGTGATGTCGAAGCCGTCCTCTCGGGGCGTGCCGTTGGCTTTGCCGCCGAGACCGTCCACGATGAAGCGAAGCTGTCTGTCGTTCATGTCCACCGCGCGCTTCCAGGTGATGCTGCGCGGGTCGATGCCCAGGGCGTTCCCTTGCTGAATATGATTGTCCAGCATGGCTGCCAGCAGATTGTTGGCTGCGCCGATGGCGTGGAAATCACCGGTAAAGTGCAGATTGATGTCCTCCATGGGCACCACCTGAGCGTAGCCGCCGCCGGCCGCGCCGCCCTTTATGCCGAACACCGGTCCGAGGGAGGGCTCCCGAAGGGCGACTACCACATTTTTACCGATGCGCTTTAGACCGTCTGCCAAACCCACCGTGGTCGTAGTCTTGCCTTCCCCCGCCGGTGTGGGGGTGATGGCGGTGACCAGGATGAGCTTGCCGTTGGGCTTGTCGCAGGCGCGAAGGTAGTCCAAGGATATCTTGGCTTTGTAAGGTCCGTACTGTTCGATGTACCTCTCGTCTACCCCAAGATCCTTTGCGATCTTGGTAATGGGCTCCATAGGGGTGCTTTGTGCGATTTCAATGTCAGATTTCCACTCCATAATTTTTCTCCGTTTGTTTATTGATGGGAATATACGAGGCTACCGTTTTTGATGACGGTATCCGCCAGCGAATCGCCGAAGCGATAGAAAACATATTCAAGATCAGGCGCATCCCAGATGAGCACATCTGCCTGTTTGCCGATTTCCAGGGAGCCCAGTCGTTCGGCTCTTCGGATAGCGGCGGCAAGTTGCTGCAGGGGCAGGAGCCGGGATTGAAGTCGCTGCCAAAGGCTACCGGCACTTCTGCTTCGATCATCTTCCGGGCCGGAGCGAAGTCAGCCCCCAGATAAAAGGACGTAGCCGGCAACAGACAAGCCACCGTGCCCCCTTGCTTCATGGCTTCGATGCCGCTTTTTTGACAGCGAATCAGATGTTCACAGGAAACGGCTCCGATGCTGCCGGCCATTTCCGTGCCGCCGATAGGATCTATCTCGTCGCTGTGACACTTGGAAGCTAACCCAATCTTTTGAGCCGCTAAGAGGATGCGCCTGCACTCCTCGGGGGTAAAGACGCCCGTCTCACAAAACACATCGCAGAATTCAGCCAAACCATCGGAAGCCACCTTCGGCAGCATCTCGTCGATGATGAGCCGGATATAGCTTTCCCGATCGTCTGAATACTCCTTCGGCAGTGCGTGTGCCGCCATAAAGGTGCTGATCAGCTCCACAGGCTGACGCTCCCTGAGCAGCTGCACGGTATGAAGCATCTTTAGCTCCTCGTCGGTGTTCAGCCCATAGCCGGACTTGCACTCGCAGGTAGTAACGCCCAGGCGAAGCATCTTATAAAGCTCTTTTTCTGCTTTATCGGCCAACTCCTTTGCGGCAGCAGCCCGCGTATTCTTTACCGTGGACAGGATACCGCCCCCCGCTGCCAGGATCTCTAAGTAGGTGACACCCTTCAGCTTCATCGCAAGCTCATGTTGCCGCCATCCGCCGAATACAAGATGAGTGTGCGGATCAATCAGCCCGGGTGTGACCAGTTTGCCATTAGCGTCGATTTGTTCGTCCGCATCCGGAGCTTTGCCCTGGCCGACATCAGTGATGACGCCGTTATCAAAGCACAGATAAGCGTTGCGCAGCAGCTGTATCTCACCCTGCTCCTTACCGGATCGAGCTGCACGGCCTACAGGCGTTGCCAGCAGGCCTATGTTTTCAATAACGGTGGCTGACATGGGTCGCTCCTTACCTTATTTCAACTCGGGCACCAGATCCAGGACCCGCTGCTCTGCGGAGATGGCCTCCGCCTGCAGGATCGCGCAGGATTCCCTGAGCTCGTCGACGAAAGTATCATCCTTGATAGACCCTAAATTGATCTTCACGTTCAGCAGAGCGCCCAGAATGGCGGTGCGGGCCATCATGGCAGCTACAAGGCCGTCAGTGACAGCGTTCTTGTTGCCGCTTCGCACGGCAGCCTCAGCCAGGGGGAATATCTCTGCAGCCATCTTAGCCGTATTCAGGGGCACCAAGGATGCGCTCTTGAGAGCTTCCTGCATAGCTGTGCGGCGGAAGGCCTTCTCCTCCTCCGTCCTTTTAGGCATTTTGATTGCCGCCATATACCCGTTGAAAGAGTTGGCGTCCTCGTCCATGGCGGAAAGAAGTTTTTCAGACAGCTTCCGGGCTTCGGCTGACATATCGGTCATTTCCGCCTGTACTTCCTCATATCCATTCTTTCCGACAGTGAGACTGCCTACCATGGCGGCCAAAGCCGCGCCGAAAGCACCGGACAGGGCTGCGATAGCGCCGCCGCCGGGAGCCGGAGCATCGGAAGCGGTAAGCTCCATCAGATCACGAACTTTCATATCCTGCATATCCATTTGTTCACCTCAGAAATTGTTTTCCAGCACCTGCTTCATGGAGAAGTTCTCCACCTGAAGATAGTATTCCGCACAGTCAATCAGAGCGGCCATGGGCACCATGCCGATTATCTCTGTCCCCACCACGTTGACGCCGTAGCGCCGTGCTTCCATTTTTACGGCCTCATAGGCCCGATAGACAGCGGTATGGGTGTAATCCGTCAGGTTCATGGAAACCTGGGCGATATGCCGCTCCTCCAGCATGACGCCCAGGGCTTTGATGAAAGCATAGCCGCCGCTGCTGTGGCGGACTCGGGCGGCTATGTCCTTGGCGATCTGCAGATTCGGCGTATCCAGATTCACGTTGAAGGCGACAAGCGGCATCCGTGCGCCCACGGCGAACACACCCGCCGTTGGATGGGGCGCATCAGGGCCGAAGTCGGGCTTCCATTCAGGCTGTTTCATCTTCTCGAACATGCCTTCGAACTGTCCTTTGCGGATGGCGGCCAGATTCTCACGGTGAGGCGCTGTGGCGGACTTTTCATAGAGGAAACTGGGGACATGGAACCGATCGGCTACCTCCTTCCCCACCCGCTTGGCTAAAGCGTCCGCTTCCTGAACGGTGCAATTCTTGATGGGGATGAAGGGAACTACGTCCGCGGCACCCATGCGGGGATGCTCTCCCTGATGATGATTTAGATCGATGATTTGTGCAGCGATGCCAATGGCTTCGATTACCGCGTCACCCAACGGTTCTATCTCACCGATGACTGTGACAACGGTGCGGTTGTGGTCCTTGTCGCTGGAATAGTCAAGCAACTTGACGCCCTCCTTGCCCCGGAAAGCGTCTACGATTTTTTCGACCTTGGCAAGATCACGGCCCTCACTGAAGTTGGGCACACATTCCATGATAGTATTCAGCATATTACGCCTCCACAGCCCGCAAAGCGGCTTCGATGATGCTGTCCTCCGCCACATACGGCAGGGTGATATGGTCCGTATCCTTATTCTTCTGATTGTATTCTACAGCGGTGGTTATGGCGTTCTCATTTCGGGCCCAACTGCGGCGGGCGACGCCCACCATGGTATCCCAGGGCATGGCCATGCGCAGAATGGTATCCACCCGCTCGGAGCCATCCAACACCATACCAAAGCCGCCGTTGATAGCTCGGCCGATGCCGGTACCGCCGCCGTTATGGAGGGCGATATAGCTCATGCCTCGTGCCGCGTTGCCCGCATAGCACTGGGTGGCCATATCGGCCATGATGTTGGACCCGTCCTTGATGTTGGACGTCTCGCGGAAGGGCGCGTCAGTGCCGCCGGTATCATGGTGATCACGGCCCAGGATCACGGGACCGATCTCACCGTTTCTGACCATTTCGTTGAACTTCAATGCGATGTTCATGCGGCCCATGGCATCCTGATACAGGATCCGGCACTGGGTACCCACCACCAGCTTGTTCTTTTTGGCGTCCCTGACCCAAACGTAGTTGTCATAGTCCTGATAACGGCGATTGTGGGTGCGGATATACTCCGCGGCTGCCGCGTCAGTCTTGTCCAAATCCTCGGGATTGCGGCTAAGGCAGCACCAACGAAAAGGTCCGTAGCCGAAATCAAAGAGTTGGGGCCCCAGAATATCCTCCACATAAGAGGGGAACACAAAGCCATCCAGGTCGTTTTCACCGTTCTTGCAAACGCTCTTTACCCCGGAATCGTATACGGCCTTCAGGAAGCTATTGCCATAGTCGAAGAAGTAGGTCCCCTTTTCATGGAACTTGCAGATCATTTCGTAGTGATGATGGAGGGATTTGTCCACCCAGGCACGGAAGCCTTCAGGATCCTTGTCCAACATCTCAGTCCGCTGTTCAAAGGTCAGTCCCTGGGGACAGTAGCCGCCGTCGTAGGGTACGTGACAGGAGGTCTGATCGCTCATCAGATCCACGTGAACGTTCTTTTCGTAGAGATATTCCAGCAGGTCCACGATATTGCCGTTGTAGGCTACGGCGCAGGGATTCCCCGCCTTCTGGTGATCGAGAGCGATCTTTGTCGCCTCTTCCAGATTAGCGGTTCGATGGCTCACCCAGCCCTGGGTATAGCGGGTGTCGATACGGGAATCGTCCACTTCGGCGATAATAGCGGCAGCTCCGGCGATCATGGCCGCCTTGCCCTGCGCGCCGCTCATGCCGCCCAAACCGGCGGAAACGAACAGACGTCCGGACAGGTCCTTGTCCTTAGGGATGCCAAGCTTCAACCGACCGGCGTTCAGAAGCGTGTTGAAGGTGCCGTGGACGATGCCCTGAGGTCCGATGTACATCCAACCGCCGGCGGTCATCTGCCCGTAGTTGGCCACGCCAAGAGCTGCCGCCCGGTTGAAGTGTTCCTGATCGTCGAAGGTGCCCACCATAAGTCCATTGGTGATGACGACCCGGGGCGCCAGTTTATGGGAATGGAAGAGGCCTAAAGGATGGCCGGACATGACCACCAGGGTCTGTTCATCGGTCAATGCTTCCAGATATTTTTTGATGAGTCGATACTGCATCCAGTTCTGGCACACCTGTCCGGTCTCGCCGTAGGTGGTGAGCTCATATGGGTAGAGCGCTACGTCGAAGTCCAGATTGTTGTCGATCATCACTTGAATGGCTTTACCTTCGATGCAGTTGCCCTTGTACTCGTCGATGGGCTTGCCGTATAGTTTCCCTGCGGGACGGAATCGATAGCCGTATATGCGGCCGCGGGTCTCCAGCTCCTCGGCGAACTCCTTCGCCATCTGCTCATGATGATCTGGATGAATATAGCGCAAGGCGTTCTTGATGGCAAGCGCCTTGTCCGCTTCGGTCATATGGGATTCACGGCGCGGAGCACGGCGTATGCCTGCGGTAAATGTGGGATATTCCGGCAGCTCATAGTCGAGCTGGATGGTCATGGCGTCCTGGATCATTTCGTTTACACTCATTATCAGTCAGCAACCTCCCCATTTTTTGATCAGTATACCACAAGATGTGGTGGCTGAAAAGATGAAAACGCATATATCTTTTTAGAAAAGGAGGGACAAGGATTCAATTCGCGCAGTAACAAAAGATGCACACGACGGTGCCTCCATTTTGTTGGCAGCGGAACTATGATTCGATTCGTGCTGCGGCTTGGTCGGGGTGTGGCTCTGAGGCTCCACTGGAGCCTCATTCACTTCCACACCCTTCGAATCCTACTTTCCTTGAAGTAACAAAAAAGAGGCACTCAAAAGTGCCTCCTTTTTGTTGGCTGCGGAACTAGGATTCGAACCTAGACAATACGAGTCAGAGTCGTAGGTGCTGCCATTACACAATTCCGCAACAGCTTTTCTGAGAAATCCCGAGATGCCGTCCGTCTGAGTGATAACACCCGCCTCTCGGCAGGTGGTCTAGCTGTGATGAGCCTCAGCCTTCCCGTCGGTGCGGGCCTGACATCCTCTCGATCAACGCGCCTTTCCGTATTCACTCTGTGGGTTTATCACTATAAACGTAACGCACACCGCAGGATTTTTCCCATGGTGGGATTAATTGGAATCGAACCAATGACCTCCACGATGTCAACGTGGCGCTCTAACCAGCTGAGCTATAACCCCTTAGCAGGATTTATTATACACATCGGAGCGAAAAAAGCAAGCACTTTTTTTCGATTCTGTCAATTTGATATAGAAACAGGTTGTTTTCTTTTCGTGCAGGCATACTTCCATATCTGTTCGGACAAACCATATATACATATAGATGCCGACCCTAAACTCAAAGAATCTCTTGAACCGATGCGTATGACGCAATACGAAAACAACATATACTCCTTCAGGCAAAAGAACCATTCAAAGATGAGACTTATGAGCGCACAGGCGAAAAAACGGTTCTCCCGATCACGGCAAAACAGTTTAACCGGAATGAGAAACAGAAGCCCGCAAAGTGGGATAATACCCCCAAACAGCGGCCAGGCGTCCGAGATTCTCCAGCAAACAAATCCGCCTAAAAGCACAGCGGTCAATACTTCCTCCCAGACGATAGAACGATGGCTTCTGAGAAGAAAGTACAATGGCAGCAACAAGGCTGCCGGATAAATATGCACATCATGAAACGACAGCTCTATTTCTGATACTGCAAGTATGGCCAATGGGAAAAGACCTCGGAGGATATGCTGTTTCCCGTTGACATTTTCGCAAGCCCATATATGCAGGGCCATAGCTAAAAGGCATGGTTGATAGAGATACAAAAAGCGTCACATCCTTTTTCGTAGGATGGACGCTTTTGATACGGATCATGCAATCAGACGCGGCGGACGCCTTCGCTGTAGACGGCGCGGATATGCCGATCGTCCAGCCGATAGACGGCTCGCAGCAGCCGATCCCGCAAGGTAAGGTTTGGAAGCTTCGGCAGTCCTGTATCATCCAATACCACAGCATGAAGAGGTTCACCCTCTTTGAATCCCGTTCCATGGCCCAGGAAGGACTGTCCTGCTGACGTAGACATATAGTAAGCTTGCTCAATGGAGATGGCCTGATCGGGGTCCTGTTTCATACTGCCTCTATCCTTGGATGCGTTGATGGAGATGGCCATGGTCCGCAGCATGGAGAGAGTTGTACCGCCCGACACGTCGGAGCCGAGGCATACATTCTGTCCCTCCTGCAGCATATCCGCAACAGGACTGATGCCGCTCATTAAGGAATTGTTGGAGCTGGCGCAGTGAACGGGATGAACGCCCCGCATGCGCATGGCCGCCCGTTCTCGCACATCGCTATGGACACAATGAGCCATCAGAGTTTTTTTATCGAATAAACCGTATTTATCGTACACTTCCCAATACTGCGCGCATTCGGGGAACAGCTGCGCCACGAGAGCGATCTCGCCGGTGTTCTCCGACAGATGGGATTGAACAGGCAGATCACGCTCTTCTTTCAGCTTGCCCAGGAAAGACAAAAGCTCTGGAGAGCAGGAGGGCGCAAACCTCGGAGTCAGAATTGGCTTTACCAAGCGGAACTTCTTACACTCCTCCAGCCAGCGCAGAGTCTCCTTTTTGCTCTCTTCCGTGGTTTCGCAAAGGTATGGCGGTGCGTTCCGATCCATATTCACCTTGCCCACGCAGCCGGTCACGCCCGCTTTTTCCAACTCCTCCATGAGGATCAGCGTGCTGTCTGTATGCAAAGAGGAAAACATACAGATGCGTGTGGTGCCGTTGTTAATCAGGTCGCGAGCCAGCGAGCGATATTGTTCCCGAGCATAGACCGAATCGGAATACTTCGCTTCCGTGGGAAACGCATAGGTTTCCAGCCACTGGAGCAGAGGCCGGTCCATGCCGGTCCCCATATATTCGTATTGAGGCCCGTGCAGATGCATATCGGCAAAACTTTGGAGAATGAGCGCATCGCCGAAATCTTCCACCGTTGCTTCCGCCATGTTTTCAGGCAAAACAGGATAAATACCGGCTATACGACCGTCTTCCACGACAAGATAGCTATGCGGATGGATGCCCAGTGTATGGGGCGACAGCGCTTCCAGAATGTTGCCCTTCAATGCTATCAGCATGATCGCATATCCTCCTTCGTGTCGATATCCTTCAATTCCTCCGGTGGGACAATCACAGTGCGAAGCAGGTTTTGATGAGCCGCGATCACTTGGCGACCCCCTCTGTCTCCAGCTACCTGCAAAAGCTCCTCAAAAAGGGATGCCGGGAAAAGCACGGGATTCCCCCGCTTTCCGTTGGCTTCCGGCGCCCAGATACAGCAAGGCTCCTTCTCAAAGGATTTTATTAGCTGCTGGACGGTGGCTGCCTTCAAATAGGGCTGATCGGCCACGGCATACAATATTCCATTATATGCGCCGGCTTGGCATATATACGCCGTACCCAGCCGAACGCTGGAGCTCATGCCCTGTTCCGGTGCAGGGTTAATCACGATTGCGAAGCCTTGACGCTCAGCCGCCTCGATCAGATACTCCTTGTCCGCGCTGGTGACCAGCACCCGCAAATCAAAAGGACTGTCTTGAAGCACATCCAAGGCATGGATGCCCATGGGCTGCCCGGCAAAAGGCAGCAAGAGTTTATCTTCTCCAAAACGGCTTCCGGATCCTGCCGCTGTCAGCAAACAGGCCAGCTTCATTCCCGATACCGACCGCAGCGGTCCCTATGGATGTACTCACCCTTGCCGGCAGCGACGAGCTGCCCGTTTTCCACGACCAAAGCACCGTTCAGGATCACGTCACGCGTTTTGCCGGCGGCTTCATATCCTTCATAGGGGGAGTTGTCGCAGTTATGCAGGTTGGTTGATGCATGAATGGTATGAGGCGCGTTTGGATCGAAGATGACTACATCCGCGTCACTCCCCGGCTGCAGGGTGCCCTTTATCGGGTACATGCCGAACAGCTTGGCTGCACGGGTGGAGAGAAGCTGCCCCATGGCGACCATGTCGATATATCCGCCTCTCACCGCCCGGGTATAGACGATCTCCGCTCTATTCTGAACACCGGCTCCGCCGTTGGGCGTCTTGGAGAAATCCTCCTTCCCCGCCGCCTTTTGGGCCATGGTAAAGGAACAATGATCCGTGCCGATCCAGTCTATCTCTCCGGAGCCCATGGCTTGCAGCAATGCTTCCTGATCCTCTTTCGAGCGCAGGGGCGGCGACATGACGTACTTGGCGCCGTCAGGCTCGTCATACATTTTTTCTTCAAGCACAAGATACTGGGGACAGCTCTCCAGATATACCTCCTGGCCCCGTTCCCGAGCGCGGCGGGCGATAGCCAGCCCCTCCTTGGTTGACAAATGTACCACCCAGGCAGGGCCGCCCGCCAGATGCGCAGCGTCCATGAGCCGCCCGACGCCGTCAGCTTCAACCACGTTCGGACGGGAAACAGCGTGATACCGGGAGGCGGTCTTCCCCTCCGCCTTCAACTCTTTGACCCGTGCTTTGATGATATCGTCGTTTTCACAGTGGATACCAATGATACAATCCTCTTTGGCCAGATGCTTGATGGCCTCGTATATCACCCCGTCGCTGAGGCGCATATTGTCGTATACCATGTACATCTTGAAGGAGGTAACGCCGTTCTCGATCATCAGCGGTATCTCGGCGATACGCGCTGGGTTCCATTCGGAAACGGCCATATGAAAGCCGTAGTTGCAGCTGCTGCCTTTAGCCTTGTTCTCCCATTTGCGGAAGGCTTCCATCAGCGTCATGCCCCGTTCCTGAGTAGCGAAATCCAAAACGGTGGTGGTGCCGCCAACCACGGCAGCTTTGGTGCCGGTCACGAAATCATCCGCTGTGACCGTGGAGCCCACTTCGAGATCGAAGTGAGTATGGGTGTCGATGAAGCCGGGGAACACATAGCAGCCGGAGCCGTCGATAAATTTATCTGCCGCTGCGTCAATGGTCCCACCCACCTGGGTGATCTTGCGCTCGTCGATCAGCAAATCTCCCTGCTCCACTCGGTTTTCAAAGACCAGAAAAGCATTTTTAATCAGAATGCGCATATACCTGCCCTCCTGTATTTATTTACAGTATACCATAGCTCGAATGAAAATCGTACATCTTTCAAAAAAATAATAGGAGTATCTTTCCACTTTCTCTGCGGTGTGTTATACTTCTCAATGGGAGGTTAGAAAGATGGATAAGAACAGATTACGAAACGCAATCCTCAACGCCACCGCACGGAATGCCGCCCTGGTCATCAAAAACGCGAACATAGTCAATGTGTTTACGGGCACCATCCAAAGAGGCGATGTCGCCATGCGCGACGGCGTCATCCTGGGTATAGGCACTTATACCGGTCGGGAAGAAATCGATGCAAACGGCGCTTACCTCTGCCCCGGCCTTATCGACGGCCATGTGCATATCGAATCCTCTATGGCCCATCCCCTCCGTTTCGCGGAGTGCGTATTGAAACAGGGTACTACGACTGTGATCGCCGATCCCCATGAGATTGCCAACGTATGCGGCACGGAGGGCATCCAGTATATGCTGGATCAAACGGAATGGGCCCCCCTCTCCGTCTTTCTTATGATTCCTTCCTGCGTTCCCTGTACCAGCTTCGAAACCAGCGGCGCTAAGCTGGTGGCCAGCGATATGGAGCCCTTTATGAACCAAAAGAGGGTCATCGGACTCGGCGAAGTCATGGACTATGTGTCGGTGGTCACAGGCGACGGTGAGATGTTGGATAAGCTGAAACTGTTCGAAAGGCGCCCTATCGACGGCCATGCTCCCCTCCTTTCCGGTGACGAGTTGAACGCTTACTGTATCGCCGGACCACGCACAGATCACGAATGCTCTGAATACGAAGAATTGCTGGAAAAGTTGAGCAACGGCATGCGCCTCCACCTCCGGCTTGGCTCCGCCTGCCGCGGCGTAGAGGAGCTCATGCGCAAGATCGCTGAAAACAAGCTGCCCACCCGGCGGATGCTCTTTTGTACGGACGATAAGCACCTGGGCGACATCGAACGGGAAGGCCATATCAACTATATTCTTCGTCGGGCCGTGGCAAATGGCATACCCCCCATCGAAGCCATTCAGATGGCAACCATCAATGCTGCGGAAACGTATGGGCTTCAGCGCTACGGCGCTATTGCGCCCGGGTATCGCGCAGACATGGTCCTTTTCGACAATCTGACAGACTTCAACGCGATCATGGTGTTCAGCAACGGGATCCGTTTCGAGCCTCGTCACGATACGCTTCTCAAGCGCGATCCGCGCATCTATAACAGCGTCCATCTGGCGCCGAGGAAACCGGGCATCCTGGATCTTCCTGTTCATGATAACATGCCCGTTATCAACCTGATCCCGGGAGAATTGATCACTAATCTGACCTTTGAAACCGTTCCTATGGAAAACGGCAAGTTCGCTCCCACGCCGGAGCTGCTGAAAGCAGCTGTGTTCGAGCGGCATATGTCCTCCGGCCGCGTGGGCGTAGGCATCCTAAAGGGCATGAAACTGAAAAACGGCGCCATCGCCTCCACCGTAGGCCACGACTCTCACAATCTGATCGTGGTGGGCGATAACGATCAGGACATGCTGTCCGCGGTGGACGCTTTGGAGGCTTCTTCCGGCGGCTTTGTGGTTGTAAGCCAAGGAAGGATACTGGCCCAGCTGCCCTTGCCCATCGCCGGACTCATGAGCGATCTTCCTCTCCAAGAGATCATTTCCCGACAGGAAGCGCTGCTTTCCGCCTTCCGATCCATCGGCGATTATGCAGACGGCGACCCCTTTGTAACTCTATCCTTTATCGCTCTGCCCGTGATCCCCCACGTTCGAATCACGGATATGGGCGTGTTCCATGTGACCAAGATGCAGTTCATTCAATAAGGAGGACATCTATGATCGTAGGAAAAAGCGTGCCCCGTGTGGATGCGTTCGACAAGGTGACCGGACGAGCCAAGTACACGGATGATTTGTGCGACAAGAGCGCTCTGCTCATTCGGGTGGTGCGTTCTACCATCGCCCATGGCTTTGTGAAATCTGTAGATATATCCGAAGCCATGAAGGTGCCGGGGGTCGTTCGGATCTTCACTTGCTTCGACGTGCCCAACATCCCCTTCCCTACGGCGGGCCATCCCTGGTCTGTGGAGGAAGCCCATCAGGACGTGGCCGATCGGCTCCTCCTAAACCGGCACGTGCGCTACTATGGCGATGATGTGGCGGCCGTGGTGGCGGAAAACGAGGTGGCCTGCGCCCAGGCGGCCAGACTGGTCAAAGTGGAATATGACGAGCTGCCCTTTGTTCTGGACCCCATCGAGGCCATGCAGGAGGGCCAGCCACAGATCCATGAGAACTTCCCCCGCAACATCCTTAAGCACACCTCTATCCGCAACGGAAACTATGAGGAAGCCCGGAAGGAAGAAGGCTTGATTTGCCTCGACAAGTGGTATACCACGCCCACGGTGCAGCATTGTCACATCGAGAATTTCATCTGCTACGCCTATGAAGAAGCCGGCAAGACCGTCATCGTCTCCTCCACCCAGATCCCTCATATCGTTCGCCGCACGGTGGGTCAGGCCATTGGCGTGCCCTGGGGCTCCGTCCGCATCATAAAGCCCTATATCGGCGGCGGCT
>Ga0310697_10001345_pt1 | contig 29086 bp, 22 predicted proteins | sample 172DNAGHGlowgp2_FD_203883 | JGI IMG/M metagenome (GOLD analysis project Ga0310697, IMG submission 203883) | Sheep rumen microbial communities from Palmerston North, Manawatu-Wanganui, New Zealand - 1728 DNA GHGlow gp2 (v2) (version 2) | ecosystem: Host-associated > Mammals > Digestive system >... | reverse complement strand
TCGGCAACAAGCTCGAGGAAGCCTGCGTCGAAACGCTGAACGACGGCATCATGACAAAGGACCTTGTAAACCTCGTCGAGGGAATGAAGCCCACCGCGGTCAACACGATCGACTTCATCCGCGCGATCCGCGCGCGTCTCGAGAAGAAGCTCGGCGCATAATCTGCAAACGAAAACGAGCCCTCCCGGTTTGGGGAGGGCCCGTATTGTATTCGGGGTTTATACCGATTCCGTGCCCGCGACCGCGACGTTTTTGAGCAGGATCGCGTACGGACCGTCGTAGCCGATCTCGGTATAGCGCTCCTTGGAGAACACGAGATCCTTCTGCGCGTCCAGGATGCTGCCGTTGACCGAGCCGCCGGTGACGGGCGTCAGCTTGCCGTCCTCGATCAGGTACGCAAGGCGGATCTCGCCGGCAAAGTGACCGGAGAAGGGATCCGCTTCAAACCCGGAGAACGTGACCGCCCAAAGGCAGGGACGCTTCTGCATCTCCGCAAAGGACATCGTGCCCGGATTGTCGCAGGAGAACTTGCGGTAGTTACCCGTCGGCTCTACGCCGAGATAGCGGCAATAGCGGTTCGGTCCGTGCGTGCTCTGCAGAACGCCGTTTTCGAGAAGCTTCCGGTCCCGCATCGGGATACCTTCCACAGAGTACGGCGCGAGCGCCCGCATCGTAAGCGTGATCCGCTCGCCGACCGTCTCGCCCTGCACGTTGTCGCCGACCTTCCAGGTCGAATAGCCGGGATAGATCATGCGCGCCGATGCACGTTCGCCGTAGAACCAAAGCGTCATCATGACGTTTTCATCGGTCAGCAGCAGGTCGTAATTCCCGCTTTTCAGGATCTTCTGCGCCCGCGCGCGGTCTCGTACGAACTGCAGCGCTTCCTTCGCCTGCGCCGTCAGCGCTTCCGTGTTCAGCTCGGTATAGGCGAAATCGCGGTACATTTCGACGTCCTCGGGCTCCTTTGCCTGCACGACGTATTCGCCCCTGACCTCCGCCTCGGTCCATGAAACATCCGCGCCGAGGGAGCTGATCACGTGCGCGCGCTTATGAATGACGAAGATCTCCGCGGAATTCAGGAACGCACCCGGTTCGCGCTCCGCTTCAAAAAGCGCCGCCGCCATCTCGCCCGCGCTGATCTCCGGATCCTGCGCGGCAAGCCTGCCGGTCGCTTCCCTGCAGGGCGCCTGTACCGGATCGGGCAGCTCGTAATACGGATTCATCGCGAACTGCGCGGCAAAATATGTGTCCCGGAGCGCTTTTCGGATCTCCTCGTCCGTGTACGAGGCGAGCACCGTCACGTCCGCCGACGCGCGCATCTTTTCGCCGTCCTTCTCGCCGGTGCGGTATACGGTCACCTTGTATTTTTCTACGTCCTTGATGCGGCGCGTATCAAGCTGTTTCTTCACGAAAAACAGCTCTGCGGTCCGCTCCGTATATCCGTAAACGATGTAATCCGAAATGCCCGTTTCCGAAAGCAGTCTTTTGATTCGTTCCATTGCGATCCCTCCTTATCCGAGGCGGATACGCGCCTTCATGTACGCGCCGCCGTCCGAGACCTTGACCCATTCCTTGTAACCTTTGCCGCAGTAGCCGCCGCCGGCAAGCTGCACCTTGCCGCCCATCATCGAAACGGACTTGAGAAGATCCGGCACATACCCGGTCAGCACGATCGGTGAGAACACCTTGCCGGTGAGCTTTCCGTCCTTGATCTCGCGGGCAATGTTGACCATGCACTGGATGCCCCAGTTTTTCGGGTCCTCCATGCCGCTGGTCGGTTCTTCCAGCAGGAAGCCGTAGGGGATCGAGGCGATCATCTCCTCCTTCGTGGCGTCGCCGCCCTCGAAATAGGTGTTCGTCATGCGGGTGTACGCCTTGCGCTCATAGCTTTCGCGCCGGCCGTTGCCGGTGGGCGAAACGCCGAGCCTTGCCGCGGAAAGCGCATCGCACATGCCGCGGCGCAGGACGCCCTTGTCGATGACGACCGTGTCGCCGGTCAGCGTGCCTTCGTCGTCAAACGCCCAGGTCGCGCATTCGTCGACCGCCGAACCGTCGTGCATGGTGACCAAAGGACTTGCCACGTATTCGCCGATAAACTGCTTTGCCTGCGCGCGGTCCTTGACGAACATATCCATCTCCACGCCGTGACCGAACGCTTCGTGCACGATCATGCCCGTGACCTCCGGATCGCAGACGCATTCATACTCGCCCGGGATCATCGGTTCGGAGTTCAGCAGATCGTTCAGGTTCGAGACGACCAGACCGACGTCGTTTTCGACCTCGCGGAGAAGCTCCGCGCCGCCGAGCAGGGAATATCCCTTGTAGCTGTTCTTGAGCTCCTCGCCGCGCGACCCGATCGCGCCGACGCCCGCGTTCGTCCACATGTGGCTTTCGTCGAGATCGCGGTGCTCAGACAGGAACAGCTTGCGGTCCGCGGAATAGGTCACGTAGCAGCTGAGGTCCAGCACGTTTTCGCCCTTGAGCCCCTTCTCGCGGATGCGGCGGATGCGGTCGAGGATCGCCTCGTCGCCGAGTTCCATCGGATCGATCTCAAACTTCGCTTCTTTTTTCAGCACGGCGGGGGAGTCGTCCGGGATCGCGGTCGGCATCGGCGCGACGCCTTCCGGCAGCGCGCTGCGCGCGGCAAGAAGGCGCGTCTGCATTTCGCGTACGATCGCCGGGATCATCTCCTCGGAAAACGCGTTGATCGAGTATTCCGCGCAGCCCGCGTCGTCGAACACGCGGATCACAAAGCCGTATCCGCCGTCGCCCTCGGACGAGATCGTCGTTCCGTTTTTGGAAACGTGCCACGAACGGTAGCGCTCGTCGGTCGCCAGCACCGAAGCGTAGGGATAGCGTTCACGCAGCGCCGCAATGAGCTTTTTCAGAGCGGGCTTCTGCGCGTCGAGTCGTTCAAACATGGTGTTATGCTCCTTTCATCTCTGTTAAAGTACGGATCATGCCGTTGAAAACGGGGAGTATCGTCATAAGAAGCCCCGCAATAAACAAAACGCCCGAGACGATCCCCGCGATCAGGAACCGTTTTTTTCTATGTGTTTCGGGGCTGATGAGCTTTGCACCGAGCACAAGCAGAAGCGGGCAGCAGCAGCCGAGAACGAGGTAGCTTCCGAGCAGCTGTACCGGCTGAATCGAAGAAAACGCTGCGGCGGCGTCGACCGTCTGCGCCGCCGCGCCGGACAGCGCGCTGAGCGCCACCGCAATGAGATTGTTCAGAAAATGCAGCAGCATGGGAAGCAGAATGTTGTTCCGCTTCACCATCAGATAGGCAAGGAGCATGCCGAGGATCGATGTGGAAAGAAATCGCAGCGGCGACAGGTGAAAGATCCCGAAGACGATCCCGACGGTCAGCACGATCAGCCAATCCCGTTTCCAGCTGCGGAAGCTGGACAGGATCGCGCCGCGCATGATCGTTTCCTCGCAGATCGCGGGGAGAACCGCGGCGACCGGAATCAGGAGCCAGACGGAACGGTCGGCGTACAGATAGTCGCGCAGCGCGGAGATCTCTTTGATCGAAGACGGCATAATCGTCAGCGAAAGGCCGAGCGCGATCATGCTTGCGCCGTATCCGCCCGCAAGCAGCAGCAGCGTACCGCCGAATTCCCTTCCGCTGATGCGGCGGACGGGGAGGACCTCCTTGAGACGAACGTGGCAGATCAGACAATACCCGACTGCGAGCATAAGGAGCATCAGCTCCGTCGCGACAAGCCCCCAAAGTCCCCACGCGCGCTGCATCGCGGATCCCGCAAACAGCAGCGCGAGCACGACGATCGCGGAGAGGAGAAAGCCCATCCACGGACGCAGCCGTTCCTGATTCGTCAGTTGCTGCATATGCCCCTCCGTTTATCAGTCGATTTTAAAGAGCTGGCGATTGTCGAGCGCCCACTGCCGCTCGGAAAAACCGTCCTTCGATACGCCGTCCAGCGCGGCGTCCATTTCATACATCTTGCTGTCCAGAAGGTCGCAGATGCTGAGCACCTCCGCCTCGGGGAACATCGGAAGCCGGGGACTTCCGAACTCCGGCTTGCCGTGGTGCGACAGGATCATGTGTTCGAGAAGCATCGCGGTCTTCGGCTCAATCATCGTGATCTCCGCGGCGGCGGCGATCATCGCCATACCCATGTTGATGTGCCCCAAAAGCTGTCCCTCGTTCGTGTATGCGCCGGCAATGCCGAGCGTGTCCGCGTCGAGCTCTTTGAGCTTTCCGATGTCGTGCAGGATCGCGCCTGCAAACAAGAGGTCCTTATGCAGATTCGGATAGAGCGCCGCAATGCTCTGGGCAAGATGCAGCACCGCGCAGGTGTGGTGCAAAAGCCCTCCGCGCGTCGCGTGGTGGAGCTTGACGCCCGCGGGGTAGATCAGAAGCTGCTCGCGGTTTTCGCGCAAGAGATACTGCACGATGCGCTTGAGCTCCTCGTCGGAGAATGCGCCCGCCGTGCTGTAGAGCTCGTCGTACATTGCCTGCGGATCGAACGGCGCGGTCGGGATGATCCCGCCCAGGTCCACGTCGTCGTCCTCGGTCATCAGCCGGATCCGGTCGATCTTGAACTGCTCGGTGTCCTTCCATACCTGCACGGAGCCGCGTACCTTGACGATGTCGTTGACGTCATAGGATCCGTGCGCCGTGCGCGAGTAGTTCCAAAGCTTCGCCACGCATTCGCCTTCCGAATCGGCAAGCACCATGTCAAGGTATTCCGTACCCTTCACGTCCGTGCGCACCGCGACGCTTTTCACAAGGCAAAAGCCCTCCGTCGTGCCGTATGCATCTTTGATCAATCGCATTTTACCCATGTTTCGATCCTCCTGTTTCCATCAGTATAGCAGAGTTTTTCGGAAATTTCCACTATCCGTTGCACAAAAACGGACGAATATGGTATACTGTACCGTCGAAAGGAGACGAAAGGGGTCTATATGGAACGGCAGCGGTTTGACGTCATTGTGATCGGCGCGGGACATGCGGGGCTGGAGGCGGCGCTCGCTTGTTCCCGCATGGGCTTATCGACGCTTCTTCTGACGCTGAACCTGGACAGCATCGGCATGATGCCCTGCAACCCCGCGATCGGCGGCACCGGCAAGGGACACCTTGTCCGCGAGGTCGACGCGATGGGCGGCGAGATGGGGCTTGCCGCGGACGATACGCTGATCCAGATGCGCATGCTGAACACGTCGAAGGGTCCCGCCGTCCACAGCTTGCGCGCGCAGATGGACAAGCGCCGCTATCACGAGCGCATGAAGCGCGCGGTGGAAACGCAGCAAAACCTGACGCTCGTGCAGGGCGAGGTCACGGAGATTCTGACCGAAAACGGACGCGTCTCCGGCGTAAAGACCGACGAAGGCTTTTCCTACGCCTGCCGCGCGGTCGTGCTGTGCTCCGGCGTGTATTTAAAGAGCCGGATCCTGATCGGCGAATGGTCGCGTCTTTCCGGCCCCTGCGGCATGATGCGCAGCGAAGGCCTGTCCGACGCGCTCAAAAACCTCGGCATTCCGCTGCAGCGGTTCAAGACCGGCACGCCCGCAAGAGTGCGGAAAAGCTCCCTGGACCTCGATGAAATGGAGATCCAGCGCGGCGACGAGCCGACGCCCGCGTTCTCGTTTCTGAACGGGCGGCTGCACCTAACGCAGGATCCCTGTTATCTTACCTATACCAATCAGGCGACGCACGACATCATTTTACGAAACCTCGACCGCTCGCCGATGTACGCGGGGCGTATCCATGCGACCGGCACACGCTACTGCCCGTCGATCGAGGACAAGCTCGTGCGCTTCCCGGACCACGATCGACACCAGATCTTCATCGAGCCGGAGGGACGCACGACCGAGGAGATGTATGTGCAGGGCATGAGCACCTCTCTGCCCGCCGACGTGCAGGTCGATATGCTGCACACCATGCCGGGACTCCGGCATTGCGAGGTCATGCGGCTCGGCTACGCGATCGAGTACGACTGCCTCGTGCCGAACGTGCTGAACCTTTCGCTGATGGTCAAGGACATCCCCGGACTGTTCACCGCGGGTCAGGTGAATGGATCGAGCGGCTATGAGGAAGCCGCCGCGCAGGGGTTCTACGCCGGCGTGAACGCCGCGCTGTACGTGAAGGGCGAGGAACCGTTCTTCCTCGGCAGAAGCGACGCCTATATCGGCGTACTGGTCGACGATCTCGCCACAAAGGGCACGCCCGAGCCGTACCGCATGATGACAAGCCGGTGTGAATATCGCCTGCTGCTTCGGCAGGACAACGCAGACCTGCGGCTGACCGAACGCGCAAGGCGGCTCGGCTTGATCACCGACGAACGCTGGGCCGTTCTGCAGCGGAAAAAAGAGGGCATCGCAAGGGCGATGGAGCGCCTCGGCGCGCATGTGCCGCCGACCGACGCGCTGCGCGTCTATCTCGAATCGATCGGCGAAAGCGTCCCGGCGTCCGGCGTGAAGCTCTTTGACCTTCTGAAGCGTCCGAACGTGCGCTATACGGATCTGCTGGCGCTGTTTGACTGCCTCGAGCCGCTCGAACCCGCGGTCGAGGAGCAGATCGACGTGATGGCGCATTACGACGGCTATATCGAAAAGCAGACCGAGCAGGTCAAACGCTTCCTTGCGATGGAGGAGACGCCGCTGCCGAAGGATCTCGATTATTCGACGCTCGACGGACTGCGGCTTGAAGCGCGGCAGAAGCTCAACGCGCAGCGTCCCGAAAACCTCGGGCAGGCGTCGCGCATCTCCGGCGTATCGCCCGCCGACGTCGCGGTCCTGCTGGTGTATCTGAAGAGAGGAACGAACCATGCGTGATCTTTTGAAAGCAACGATCCCGAATCTGACCGACGAAGCATGCGACAAATTTGTCGCATACTACGATCTTTTGGTCGACTGGAACACGCGGATGAACCTGACCGCGATCACAGCGCCGGAGGAGGTCGTCAAAAAGCACTTTTACGACTCGCTCGCCGCGCTGCCGTATCTGAAGGACGGCGCGAAGATCGCGGACGTCGGCACCGGCGCGGGCTTTCCCGCGATCCCGCTTTTGATCATGAATCCGACCCTGAAGATCACGCTCGTCGATTCGCTGCAAAAGCGCATCACGTTCCTTGAAGAAGTGCTGAAAACGCTCGGTTTATCGGCGGAATGCGTCCATGCGCGGGCGGAGGATTTCGGGCGCGATCCGAAGGTCCGCGGACAGTTCGACGCAACGGTCTCCCGCGCGGTCGCTTCTCTGCCGGTGCTTCTCGAACTCACCGTACCGCTTCTCAAAACGGGCGGCAAAGCCTACTGCTATAAGGGCGACGTTTCGGAGGAGCTCAAGACCGCAAAGAGCGCCCTGCATCTATTGCACTGCACGGCGGAAACCGTGCCGCTTGCCTCGGACTACGGCGCGCGCACGCTGGTGATATGTACCAAAAACGCACCAACTCCGTCGACTTATCCGCGCAAGGCAGGGATGCCGAACAAAAAACCTTTATAAGGTTTTTGCGTGAGATATGACCTTCGGGCAGGTGAAATCGCTGCACGGTGAAATCCGCTGCGCGGGTGAAATATTCCCTGCGGGAGTGTTAAGGTGGCTTCTCCCCCTTAGGGTGGAGAAGCTGTCAACAAAGTTGACTGATGAGGGGGCAGAATATATGCATTCAGGAGGTATCAATGAAAGAAACACATGACGGAAGAAACCTGCAAATTTTCGGCGCCATTCTTTCAATTATCATTGGGTTTGCAAGCATTGTGCTCGGCGTCGTACAGATCGTTATGGCGGCGGATTCGCGTAATTTTATGGAAGCGGGCGGTGTTACGGGCATTCTGACGCTGATTATCGGACCGCTCTCTGCCTATGTGCTGTGCCTTGTGCTGCGCGGCTTCGGCACGATCGTCCGCAAGTATGAGAACGATGAGGACGATGGGAAATACAAGGATGACAGAGATTACGATGACGGCGAGTGGGTAAAATCGAAACCCAAGACAAAACGTACCTTTCTGAACATGATCGGCATCGAGGACGTCGGGGACGACGAGGACGACGCATGAAGCAATACATCGTCGACGCGTTTACGGACAAACCGTTTCACGGCAATCCTGCCGCGGTTCTTGTCATGGACCGATGGATCTCCGATGAGACGATGCAGGCGATCGCGGCGGAGAACAACCTTGCCGAGACCGCGTTCGTCGTGCAGGAGGGGGAGCGGTATCGCATCCGCTGGTTCACTCCGGAGACGGAGGAGGAGCTTTGCGGTCACGCGACGCTTGCGGCGTCGTTCGTGATCCTGACCTATATTGAACCGGACGCGGACGAGGTGCGGTACACTTCGATAAGCGGCGAGCTTTCCGTCCGGCGGATCGGCGACCGATTCGAGCTGAACTTCCCGACCTATGCGCTGACAGAGATCCCCGTCACCGACGCCATGGAACGCGCGTACGGCGCACGCCCCGTTCATGCGATCCTCGGGCTCGATCTCAACTGCATCTTTGCGGATGAGGAGACTGTGCGCAGGCTCTCGCCCGATTACGAATTGCTGAAACAGCTTCCCGGGCGCATCTGGAACGCCACGGCGAAAGGCAGCGAATACGACTGCGTTTCGCGCAGCTTCACGCCGGAGACGACGGTGCCGGAGGATCCGGTCTGCGGCTCGGCGCACTGTCAGATCGCGGACTGGTGGGCGAAGGTCCTCGGGAAAAAGGTGATCCGCGCGTATCAGGCGTCACCGCGCGGCGGCGAGCTTATTTGCGAACCGCTCGGCAGCGGACGGATCGCGCTGCGGGGGAAAGCGGTGCTGTTTGCGATTTCGGAAATTGCCGCACCGCTCCTTTGAAAAGCAAAAAAAGATCCCGGACGTTCCGGGATCTTTTGCGTTTGACGGTGTGTTACGGATTGACGAGCGCCTTGAAGCGTTCGCTCTTTGCAAGCTCCGGCGCGTCGCTCTTGACCGTGACGGTCGTCTGCTTGCGGCTGCAGCCGCATCCGCCGGAAACGGTCGTGACCGTGGCGTCGTATGTGCCGTCGCCGACGAGCCAGTCCGTCAGATACTTCGCGGCCTTTTTACCGCTTTCCGTGTTGGCGGGGGACGTCAGCACGATGAAGTGAAACAGCCCTTCGTTGGTCTTCTTCTGCGCATCCGTCCAGTCCGGCGTTTCGATCCAGCCGGCAGCCTTGAGCTTTTCCGCGATCGCTTCGTCCTTCAGGACCGCGGCGCCGGTCTTGTTCATGAACGCCGCAAAATCGGTTTCCGCGTCCACGACCTCGCAGGTTGTGATGCAGGACTGATTCGCCTGGAAATAGACGAGCAGATCCTTTGTGAGCGCGTCGTCGCAATAGACGGTCAATTCGCCGCGATAGGTCGGACCGGTCTGCTGTGAGCTGCGCGCGCAGGCGACCGCCGCAAACAGCAGGATGAACATCATAAAGAATGCAATCAGTTTTTTCATGGAAATCTCCTTCTCGGATAATCGATTTATCATAGCATACTTTTTCCCGGACCACAAGCCCCCAAATGCGGAAAAGCGCCGATCGCATGCGAAGACCGGGAATCTTGCATTTTTCTCCGATCCCTGCTATACTAATTTATTATTGCGCAATTGCCCTTTTACGGAGGAACGCTTATGCAGATCATGATCGTCGGCTGCGGAAAGATGGGATCTACTCTTGCCGTACAGCTTGTGAAAGAGGGACACCGCGTGACCGTCGTCGATCGGAACGAATCGGTCATCGAACAGATCAGCAACACGCAGGATGTCATCGGCTACGTCGGAAACGGCGCGGTCTTTTCCGTGCTGGAGGAAGCCGGCGCGAAGGACGCCGACCTGCTGCTCGCGGTGACGACGAGCGACGAGATCAATCTGCTGTCCTGCCTCATTGCGCACAAGATCGGCGCGAAGCATACGATCGCGCGCGTCCGCGACCCCGAATACGCGAACAACATGTACCGGATCTCCGACGACCTCGGGCTTTCGATGACGGTCAATCCGGACCGGCAGGCGGCGGAGGAGATCGCGCGCGTTTTAAGGTTCCCGGCGGCGACGCATATTGAGCTGTTCGCCCGCGGGCACGTGGAGCTCGTCACCTGCAGGCTTCCGGAAAAGAGCGTCATCAACGGCATCCCGCTGTATGAGCTGCCGCAGAAGCTCGGCGTCAAGGTCCTGATCTGCGCGGTCGAGCGCAACGGCGCGCTCACGATCCCGTCCGGCGGATTCACGCTTTCGGGCGGGGACGTTCTGTACGTCACCGGCGCGCCGCGCGAAGTCGCGAAGGCGCTGCGCAAGGCGGGCGTGATCGCAAACCCGGTCCGTTCGGTCATTCTGGGCGGCGGCGGGCGGATCAGCTATTATCTTGCGCAGGAGCTATTAAAGAGCAATCTTTCGGTCAAGATCATCGAGCGCAGCCGCGACGCCGCGCACAATATCGCGGAGCTGCTGCCCGACGCGGTCGTCATCAACGGCGACGTCACCGATCACGACCTCATGCAGGAGGAAGGCATCGAACGCGCCGACGCGTTCGTTGCGCTGACCGGTCTTGACGAAGGCAACGTGCTTTCCGCGCTGTACGCAAAGCGTCACAACGTCGGCAAGGTCATCGCCAAGGTCAACAACGACGGGCTTGAAAGCCTCGTGAAGGAGACGGCGCTGGATTCCGTCATTTCTCCGAAGCGCGTCGCGACCAACGTGATCCTGCGTTACGTCCGCGCAAGGGAAGCGAGCGCGGACCACGGTCGGATCCGCGGGCTGTATAAGATCGCGGACGGCTCGATCGAGGTGCTCGAATTCAACGCGAGCGATGAAAACACGAACCTGCTCAACATTCCGTTGAAGGATCTGAAAACGAAAAAGCATCTGCTGATCGCATGCCTCGTGCGAAACGGCAAGGCGATCATCCCCGGCGGCGCGGACAGTATTCAGGCGGGCGACGTCGTGCTGGTCGTGACCGAGCAGCGGCTCATGAACGACCTCGGCGATATCATGGAGGACGCGAAATGAACCGCCGGATGGTTGTTTTCCTGCTGGGACGGATCCTGCTTCTCGAAGCGGCGCTCATGCTCCCGTCCGTGCTGGTCGGACTGTACTACCATGAGACGATCACATGGTGCTTTCTGCCCGCAATGGGCGCGCTGATCCTCCTCGGGCTTTTCGGCATCAAAAAACCGAAGGATACGACGATCTACGCGCGCGAGGGCTTTCTGATCGTTGCCGCAGCGTGGGTGCTGATGAGCTTGTTCGGCGCGGTGCCGCTGTGGCTCTGCGGCGGATTCAAGACGTTCTGGGACTGCCTGTTTGAGATCGTGTCCGGCTTCACCACGACCGGCGCATCGATCCTCGAGACGGTCGAACAGCTCCCGCACTGCATCCTGTTCTGGAGAAGCTTTTCCCACTGGATCGGCGGCATGGGCGTGCTCGTGTTCGTCCTTGCGGTCATGCCGATGGACGAGGAGCGCTCGATGCATCTGATGCGCGCCGAGGTTCCGGGTCCCGTCAAGGGCAAGCTCGTTCCGCGTATGCGAGACACCGCAAAGATCCTCTACGCCGTTTATTCCGTTCTGACGGTGATCCTCATCATACTGCTTTGGGCGGGCGGCATGCCGCTGTTTGAATCGGTCTGCCACGCGTTCGGCGCGGCGGGAACCGGCGGATTCTCGGTAAAGAACGCAGGCATCAAGGCGTACGACAGCACCTATATCCACGTCGTACTGTCCACGTTCATGCTGCTGTTCGGCGTCAATTTCAGCTTATATCACCTGATCCTGATCGGCAAATGGAAGAACGCCGTCCGCTCCGAGGAGCTGCGCGTCTACGGCGGGATCGTGGTGACAGCCGTTGCGCTGATCACGATCAATACGTTTTCGGCGATCAAAGGCTTCGGGCTGACGCTGCGGGACGCCTATTTCCAGGTCTCGTCGATCATCACGACGACCGGTTACGCAACGGTCAATTTCGATCAATGGCCGGGCTTTTCCAAGATGACGCTGCTGCTTCTGATGGTCTTCGGCGCATGCGCGGGCTCGACCGGCGGCGGTCTGAAGATCAGCCGCGTCGTGATCCTGTTCAAATCCGCGCGGCAAGAGGTGCGAAGACTGCTGCACCCGCGCGCGGTCACGGTCGTGCGCATGGAGGGCAAGCCGGTCGGATCGGATCTGATCCGCGCGACGCTGACGTTTTTCCTGCTGTATGTCGCGTGCCTTGCGACGGGCGTGTTTCTGCTTTCGCTCGGCGAGCAGGATTTTCTGACGAACTTCACCGCGACGCTCGCGTGTCTATCGAACATCGGTCCCGGTCTCGGCAAGGTCGGACCGATCGGCAACTACGGCTTCTATTCCGGCGCGGCGAAGGTCCTGCTCTCGCTCGAAATGCTCGCGGGAAGGTTGGAGCTGTTCCCGATCATCATGCTGTTCAGCCCGCTGACCTACCGCCACCGCTCCAGATAAAGCGGCACATGCGCTCCCTTCGATCCGTCCGTCCGGGCGGATCTTTTTTGTGAGCCAACATCCTCGTTCATCGATTTCTTACTTATCTTTTTTTGCGAAGTGCTTGCAATCGCAATGTGTATATGATATATTTTTATATGGGTAAGTATGCTTCTTGCGGGCGTTCGCGTTCCGGGGAAAATCCAAGCATAAAAAGAAAGATAGGGGGGTTATCATGAAAACCAAAAAGCTTCTGTCTCTGCTTTTGGCGCTCGCGCTCGTGTTCGGCATGCTGCCGACGGCGGCGTTCGCGATCACCGCGGAGGATATGGAAAACGCGACGGAGCTCGTCATAGGCGAGAATACCGTGGAGGTCACGACTGCCAGTCAGCAGGCGTATTACAAATTCATACCGCCGGCAACGGACAAATACGTCCTGACCTCAGACAGCGGAGACGACCCGAGGGGCTATCTGTATGACAGCAACGGGTCGCAGCTTGCAGATCACGACGACATCAGCTACGGCACCGGCAACTACAATTTCCGGCTGGAGTACACGCTGACGGGCGGGGAAACCTATTATTACGGCGTGTATCTTTGGAACAACGCTACGGGCAGCTTCACCGTGACGCTGGAGCGGGTCCATAACTACGTGCTTTCAAGCACGACCTCGACCTGTCAGGTATTGGGTGAAGACACCTATACCTGTACGACGTGCGGCGACAGCTACACCGAGCCGGCGACTGCGCTGGCGGACCACGACGACACGGTCGTGTCCAACAACGACGGTACGCACACGCTGACCTGCTCGGTCTGCGACCGCGTCGAGACCGAAGACTGCACCTACGAGACGGTGTCCGAAGACGGCGTTGCACAGCACACCTGCACCAAATGCGGGTATTCCTATTCGGAAGCGATCAACGAGCCGGAGGTCATACAGGGCTGGTACTTTGAATCCGACGACGAGCTGACCGGTTGGACTATGCTCGACGTCGATGGTGACAACTACACATGGGAGCGCTACGGTTCAATCGCGTATGAAGGCAGCGGCTGTATTCGCGTGCATTGGAACACCAGCGGCGCCGACAACTGGGCGATCTCTCCGGCGGTCGATCTGCGCGGCTGCGAAAACGCGACGCTGTCGATCTGGTCCAGAAGACAAAGCACGAGTTATCCGGACAGATTTGAGCTCTACGCGGGCACCTCGGCCAATCCCGATCAAATGACCAAGGTACTCGATGAAACGACGCCTTCCACGTCATACGAGAACTTCACTGCGGACATCTCCACCTTTGCCGGCGAATCCGCAGTCTATATCGCGATCCGGCACCATACCACGGAGGATTCGTTCTATCTGTACGCGGATCAGGTGGAGATCACGACGCTGCGCGACGCCAATTGCGTCCACCAGCTCGTTTTGATGCCGGCAACCCAGGCGACTTGCACGGCGGCCGGTAATTCGCAGCCCTACTATAAGTGCAACGAATGCGGCAGACTGTTCTATGACGCGGAAGGAACGCAGCCCGCATTGACCAGCGAGATCATGGATCTTCCCGCGCTCGGTCATAACTGGAGCGAATGGGAGGACACGACTGAGGCGACCTGCACCGAAGCGGGCGAGCAAACAAGGACCTGTTCCCGCTGCGGCGAGACGGAGACGCAGACCGTTGCGGCGCTCGGTCACGCCTGGGGCGAATGGGAGGATGTGACCCCGGCGACCTGCACCGAAGCGGGCGAGCAGCAGAGGACCTGTTCCCGCTGCAGCGAGACGGAGACGCAGACCGTTGCGGCGCTCGGTCACAATTGGGGCGCAGCGGTTTCCAACAACGACGGCACGCACACCTATACCTGCAGCCGCTGCAGCGAAACGGAGACGGAGGACTGTACGTTCGATCAGCACATAGAAGACGGAACGGTGACGAACACCTGCACCGAATGCGGCTATTCCGTCTCGGAGCCGGCAATCGGCGAGCTGACCGTGGATACCTGGGACTTTGAAGAAGGGTCCACCGGCTGGACCCTGCTCGACGTCGACGGCGACGGCTACGCATGGTATTGGAATAATGAAGGTCTCGGTCACGAAGACAGCGTCGGCATGATCTTCTCCTTCTCCTATAACAACAATGTCGGCGCGCTGACGCCGGACAACTGGGCGATCTCCCCGGCGTTCTCTCTGGAGGGGACAGTCGAGGCGTCGGTCTCCCTGTGGGTGAGAGATTACGGGTACACCGAGAACTTCGCGATCTTTGCCGGGACCTCGGCGGATCCCGATCAGATGGTCGCGGTGTCCGAAGATTTCACTACCACATCCGAATATACGCAGTACACGGCGGATCTCACCGAGTTCTGCGGCGAATCGGAGGTCTATATCGCGGTCCGTCACTATAACTGCACGGACGGGTACTATATTTTCGTCGACGACGTGGCGATCACGGCAACGTTCACAGCCGAATGTGAACCGGGCCATCACAACCTGTACCACGAAGAGGCGACGGAAGCGACCTGCACCGAGCCGGGCTATGCGGAGTATTGGTACTGCGACACCTGCGGCAGATACTTCACGGACGCGGAGGGCACGAACGCGGTTTCGCTCAGCTCTCTGATGACGTCGCCGGCGCTCGGTCATGACTGGGGCGATCCGGAAGATCATAACGACGGCACGCATATCTATACCTGCGATCGCTGCGGCGTAACACAGAGCGAGGATTGCAGTCACTTTAAGACCGTGGCGTTCAATTTGATGTCGGAAGTGTGCCCCATTTGCGGACACGTTTTCGGTGAAGAAGACGTCTACGCCGAACAGACGGCGATCGGCTGGTACTTCGAAGAAGCGTATGAGGTTGCGGACTGGACCTTTATCGACGCGAACGGAGACGGCTTTACCTGGGTGTGGGATACGGATCCCAAGATGGTTGCGTATGAAGGCGTCGGCAAGATCTGTTCGCCTTCCTATGACAAACCCACGCAGACGCCGCTCACGCCGGACAACTGGGCGATCTCTCCGGCGTTCTCTCTGGACATCGGCTGCAGGAACCCGATGCTGTCCCTGTGGGCAAAAGGACAGGACAGCACCTATAACAACGAGGTCTTTGCGGTCTATGCAGGCACCTCGCCCGATCCGGATGACATGGTGAAGATGACGGACGACATCACCACCGACAACAACTATCAGCAGGTCACGGTGGATCTCTCCGATTACCTCGGCGAGGAGACCGTCTACATCGCGATCCGGCATTATAACTGCCAGGATATGTTCTGGCTGAACGTCGACAACGTGGAGATCGTTGCTGAGTTCCCGTATCTCGTTGCGGTCGACGAAGAGATCGAGAACGGAACGGTCACCCCGGACAAGGAACTGGCATTTGAAGGCGATACGGTCACGCTGACGGTCGAGCCTGGCGCGGGGTATGAGCTTGAAACGCTGACCGTTGCGGACGAACACGGCGATCCGGTCGAGGTCGCGGAGGACAACACGTTCGTGATGCCGGCGGCGAACGTCACGGTCTATGCGACGTTCACGGGAGGCACGCTCAGCGACGGCTACTACCTGATCGGACAGAACGGCTGGACGGCGGACGATATCGACCTTGCGCAGCAGTTCACGGTGAACCCGGCGAATGCAAACGAGTACATGCTCGAAACGACGCTTGCGGAAGGCGATACGATCAAGGTCGTACGCGTTGCGGACGGCGCGATCGCGCAGTGGTACCCCGATCCGGGCGACAACTACACCGTTGCGGCCGACTATGCGGGCAGCGTCACGATCTACTTCAAGCCTACCTATGACAATGCATGGTCTGCGTTCGGCGGTCACATCTGGATCGTGAAGAAGGCACCGTCGTTTGCAACGCAGTCGCTGATCCTGTCGGGCGAGATCGGTCTGAGCTTCAATATGGACCTGCCGGACATCGAAGGTGTCGACTGGACGGAAAGCTGGATGACGTTCACGATCCCGCACGGGACCTGCACGGAGCGCGCGGACTATGCGGATTCGAGCGCGAAAAAGAGCGGAAAACGCGGCTTCGTCTGCTACGTGAACGCGATCCAGATGGCGGAGCCGATCACGGCGACGTTCCATTGGACCGAAGGCGAGGAAGAAAAGACGATCGAAAAGACTTACGCAGTCAGGGACTACTTCTTCGCGTATGACGCGAACAAGTCGAAATTCGACAACTTCACGAAGAAGCTGATCGAATCGACGGCGGACTACGGTCACTATGTGCAGGCGTTCCTCGCCGACGCAAGGGGCTGGACGCTCGGCACGGACTACGCGGAGATGGATAAGTTCTATACCACCGCATACGATTACGAAAACACGGCGACCGCGCTGGATTCTTACGGCGATTTCACGTATGAGAACAACGGCGCGAACATCAAAAACCTGTCGTTTGCGACCGTGTTCGACAGCGCGACGGCGGTGCGGATCCTGATCACGCCGACAAGCGGGTATACCGGCGAGCTCACGGCGGCGGAGAGCGGCGGCAAGGCGCTGAAGGTGAGCAAGGAGGGCAAACGCTACGCGGTCGTGATCCCGAACCTTGCGGCGCACGAGCTTTCAAAGACCTATACGGTCACGGTCACGACAGGCAGCAGCACGGCGACGATCACGGTCTCGGCGCTCTCCTATGTAAAGCTACTGTTCAACGCGAGTGAAGCGGCGCTTACGCGCGACGCGGCGTCGGCAATCCTCGGCTACGCGTCCGCCGCGTACAACTATCAGTACGCGGACTGACGCGTCAGCAATCGACGGACGAAGTCAGCTTGGCTTCGTCCGTTTTTATGTTCCGAAAAAGAGCGAGGAAAACAGCAGACCGGTCACGACGGAGGTCAGCAGGGCGGCGAGCGCGGCAGGCACGGCAAAGCGCGTTTTTTTGATCCCGACGCTGCCGAAATACAGCGCGAGCGTATAGAAGATCGTTTCGGAGGAGCCGAGGAGCACGCTTGCGGTAAGCCCCGCGCGCGAATCGGGTCCGTACTGCGTGAACACGTCGGTCAGCGCGGCGAGCGCAGCGCTTCCGGAGAACGGACGCACGGCAAGCAGCGGTACGAGCGCACTCTCGACGCCGAGCGTTCCGAGGACGGGGGAAAGAAACGACGCGAGCATGCCGAACGCGCCGCTTTCCCGGAACAGCGCCATCGCCGCGGAAAAGACCGCGAGCGTCGGCAGAATCGTTTTCATGAGCGGAAGCGCCTGCGCGGCGCCTTCGCGGAACGCTTCAAACACGTTGACGCGGCGAACGGCGGCGCAGAGCAGCAGCAGTAGAATCAGGATCGCGACCGGCATGGACGTGTGAAGACAAGGCAGAGCACGACGGCAACGACCGTCGCAGAGAGCGAGGAGAGCAGCGTCGGCAGCACGACCGCGGCGGGACGCACGGAGCCGAAGCTTGCCCGAAGCCCGATGAGCGTGGCGGGGAACAGCTCGAGGCACGAGGCGTTGATCACGAGCAGCACGCACATTTCGTTCGTTGCGACGCCGGGATGCGGGTTTGCTTCGTCAAGAAACCGCATGGCACGAAGTCCGTACGGCGTCGCGGCGTTGCCCATGCCGAGCATATTGGCGGCAAGGTTTAAGGAGATCGCCTCCTTTGCTTTGCCCGCGTCCGGAAACAGCAGACGGAGCACGGGCGACAAAAGCCGGCTGAGCGCCCGGATCAGCCCCGCTTTTTCTGCGACGTTCAATAGCCCCATCCATAAGAGGTACGCGCCGGACAGCCGGAGCACGGTATCGAGCGCGTCGGACGCGCCCGCCTGCAGCGCGGACAGTACGCCGTCGGCGTTCCCGGAAAGCAGCGAAACGCCGATCCCGGCGACGATCAGAAACAGGATCACGGTATTCATAGTCCATCGTATGAAGAAAATGCGACCGAAAAGCGTCTTTTTTGAAAACGATCGCAAAAAAATCACACAAATTGCATTTGTTCTGTTATAATGATAATTGGTTAGATATGACCCTGCATGCTGCACGGAGAGGTCCGCTTTTGCGGATGCATGGACTGCGCCTGCGGCGCATGAATTGTCCAAAGGACATGAATTGCGGCAAAACCGCATGAATTGACGGCAGAGCCGCCGTGAATAGCGCTTCGCGCAGGAAGAAATCTGATTACCATGGAGACGGTACTGTGAAAAAAGGGATTTGCATCATATTGATTCTGATCATGCTGTTCGGCGCGGCGCTGCCGATCGGCTGTTCGACGGCGCGCGGAAACGGCAGCGACGTCTGCCTTGCGTTCATCGAGTATATCGCGGAGGGCAGCTACGGCGCGGCTTACGACCTGCTCAGTGATTCGGTCAAGAATACGTCCGGCAACAGCACGAACGCGGGGGATCCGATGATCTCCGCAAAGGAGTTTGCCGAAAAGTATCAGCAGATCTTCGACGCGGTGGGACTGAAGGAGATCAGCTACGTCGTGCGGACCGTTTCGGACGCTTCGATCACGAGCTCGGTCGATTTTCAGATGACCTACTCGACCTCGCTCGGCGAGATGGTCAACGATTACACGATCAACGCGATGTATGAGAACGGACGCTGGGGCATTCAGTGGACGCCGGCGCTGATCTTCCCGACGATGCAATGGGGGGACAAGCTGCTCATCGGTATCAATTACCCGAAGCGCGGCGAGATCTTCGACTGCAACGGCGAGCTGCTGGTCAAAAACCTGTCTCCGGTCACGGTCTTCTGCGTTCCGAACCAGATCCCCGAGGAGGAGAAAGAGGAAGTATTGAAGCAGCTTCTTGCGATCCCGATCCTGAAGCCCTCCGGTACGCCGCACGACGAGTATGAAAAGATCGTCCACGACGCGATCTACAGCAAAAACTCATCCGCCGTCGTTGCAAAGCTCTATCCGGATCAGGTGGACGACGCGCTCGAGGAACGGCTGCTGTCGATCAAGGGCGTCGGCATCGACCGCAACGGCGCGATGACGTCCACGCGCTTCCGCGCGTATCCATACGGCCGTTCCGCATCCCACATTCTGGGCTTCGCCTCGATCATGTGGGAGGCGACGTGGAAAGAGATCGAAAAAAGACGGAGAGGCGAGACCGTGACCGAACCGTCGGGTCTCATCACGGACGAAGACATCTGGGTATACGAAAAGGATAGCTGGATGGGATACGTCGGGCTCGAACAGGAGTATGAGGACCTGCTCCGCGGAGAGAAGGGCGGATACGCGTACATCCAGGGCATCGACGGCACGAACCGCCAGACGCTGTACAACAACCCCGCAAAGGACGGACAGGACCTGCACCTGACGCTGGACATCAAGATGCAGCAGCGCGTGGAGGAGGTCGTCAAGACCGTCGTCTATACCGACAACATTTCCGGCACCGTGATCGTGATGAATCCGCATTCCGGCGCAATCCAGGCGCTGTATTCGTTCCCGGACTACGACGTGGAAGCGTTTTCCCGCGGCGCCGTCGGCACGGACGCGTACGAAGCGCTGAAAGAGGACCCACAGGCGCCGATGTTGAACCGCGCGATCCAGGGTCTTTACGCGCCGGGTTCGACGTTCAAGCCGTTCACCGGAGAAGGCGCACTCGAAGCCAAGGTGGTTACGCCGGAGACGACCTTCCCCGAGGAGGAGATGCAGCACATCCACAACGCCCGCTATAAGACGCCGAGCGGCGGCTGGAAGGACGTATGGGAGGTCAAACGCGGCACCTATGCCTATACCGGCATCGACGAGATCACGCGTACCGGTTCGTCGAATCGTCATACGCCGATGAATATGGAATCGAGCATCATCGACTCCGACAATATCTTCTTTGCATGGCTGGCTTTAAAGCTCGGCTGGGATCGGTTCAAGGCGTATCTTTCGCACATCGGCATGGGCGAAAACGTACCGTTCGATCTGCCGACGCAGAAGTCGCAGATCAAGAACGAGAAAAGCACCGAGACCTATAACCTGCTTGCGATGAGCGGATACGGACAGGGCGAGCTGCTGGTCACGCCGCTGCAGATGGCGTGCTATATCGCAGCGTTCCGCAACGGCGGCAAGGCACCGGTCCCGTATATCGTCGATTCGATCTGGCAGGCGGAGGGACAGAACTACACCGAAACGTACCGGCATACCAAGGACGAGGTCTGGAAGACGATCTGCTCCGAGGCGAACGCGGAAACGATGGCGAACATGATGGTCGGCGTCTGCAAGCTGCCGCAGGACCACGGCGGAACGGGCCGGTATCTCGGCGTGCGCAGCTTTGTGATCTCCGGCAAGACCGGTACCGCGGAGGTCGGCAACAAGGCAGACAAGACTCAGCAGGCAAAGAAGGAAATCGCATGGTTCATCGGCTTCCGCAAGACCAACAAGGACGGATCCGAAGTGAAGGCGGAGGACGAGCGTCTGGTGCTGGTCATGCTCGAGCTCGACATGGAGAACCTGCCGGAGGAGTATTCGCTGATGAAGTTTGTCATTGCGCGCGTGCTGCTGAAGGACGACGATCTGACCAAGCCCGGCGAAACGAAGCTGGCGCTGATCTCGTCGGCGAGCGGCGGCAATTAACCGGTCGGTACGCATAGGATAGAAACGGGGGGAAAATGCATGAAGAAAACCATCGTCTTTACGGGCGGCGGCACGGCAGGTCACGTGACGCCGAATCTTGCGCTGATCGAAAAGCTCGACCGCGCGGAGTGGGATATCCATTACATCGGAACGTCCGGCATGGAAAAGGAGCTTGTCGCGGCAGTCCCGGACGTGACGTATCATGAGATCGATTCCGGCAAGCTGCGGCGCTACGCGAGCCTCAAGACGCTCACGATGCCGATCCACGTGCAGAAGGGCTATCATCAGGCAAAGCGCATCCTCAGAGAGCTGAAGCCTGCCGTGCTGTTTTCGAAGGGCGGCTACGTTTCCGTACCCGTCGTGGCGGCGGCGAAGGGGATCTGTCCCGTGCTGACGCACGAATCCGACTATACGCCGGGGCTTGCGAATAAGATCGACGCGCACTTTGCGGACCGCGTGCTGGTGACGTTCTCGGATACCGTCCCGCTCGTCAAGGGCAAAAAGGGCGTGCATACCGGTACCCCGATCCGTCCGGAGCTTTACAGGGGCTCGCGCGAAAAAGCGCTTGCGTTCACGGGGCTTTCGGGCGATAAGCCCGTGCTGCTCGTGACCGGCGGCAGCCTCGGCGCGGTCGCGGTCAACGTCGCCGTGCGGCAGGCGCTGCCGGAGCTTCTGAAAACCTTTGACGTCGTGCATCTGTGCGGCAAGGGCAAGCTTGACGAAAGCGTTTCCATGCCCGGCTATGTGCAGTATGAATATATCAGGGACGAGATGGCGGACCTGTTCGCGCTTGCGGACGTCGTCGTATCGCGCGCAGGCGCGAACGCCGTGTTCGAGCTTCTGGCGCTTCAAAAACCGATGCTGCTGCTCCCGCTGTCCGCGGCGAGCACGCGCGGCGACCAGGAGCTGAACGCCGCCTATTTTGAAAAGCGCGGTTACGCCCGCGTCCTTCTGGCGGACGAGGTCTCCGCAGAGTCCGTGCTTCGCGAGGTCGGCGCGCTGTACGCTGCGCGCGCACAGTACGCAGAGACCATGAAGAACGCGGAGGGCGTCGACGGCACCGAAACGATCCTGCGGATGATCCGCGAAGCGGCGAACGCATGACGACGTCGGAGCTCATCGGAAAACTGAACGGCGAGACCGCGGTCGAAGCGCTGTCCGCGCTCTGCGCGATCGCAAGGACGAAGCAGGGCAGAGCGGAGATCGAAGCCGGGATCGGCGACCGGTCGATCCTTGCGGCGCTTGCAGGCAGCGAACAGCCCAAGGTGCGCAAGAACGTCTACCGGCTGATCGGCGCGCTTGAAAACGAAGCGGACGCGCCGCTTCTTGCGAACGCGCTCGAAACCGAAACGACGCTGTTTACGGTCCCGAGCCTGATCCTTGCGCTGGGCAGACTGAACGCGAAGGACGCGCTGCTTTCCTACCGCATTCCGGTATCGGAATCGCCGGAGACGGACAAGCATATCGCGGAGATCACGATCGCGTACGAAAAAGCGACGCAGCGGTTTTCGACCGTGCCCGAAAGCACGCTCGAAACGCTTTCAGAGCCCTGCGAGATCCTGTGCTTTGCGCCGCACGGCTTCGCGGCGGAGCTTCACGACGAGCTGACGTCGCTCGGACTAATTGGAACGGTCAAAGGCGACGCGGTGCGGATCCGGACAGCCGATATCGCGCGCGTCTACCGCGCAAATTGCATGACCGAGGCGCTGCTGCCGATCGCAATGAACGTGCCGATGGAGCCGAAGGCGATCGCCGCGGCGGCAAAAACGTGCATCGGCACATCTTACCGCATCGAGATCCGCGGATATCTTCGTGATCGCGGCGGGTTCATCGAAAAGCTGAAAAAGCTGCTGGACGGACGCAACAATCCGTCCGCGTACGACTGCGAGCTGCGCATCGATTCCAGAAACGACGTCTGCGATCTCTACTGGAAGCTCTGGAACGTCAGGGACGAGCGGTATCCGTGGCGAAATGGCACGCTGCCGGCGTCGATCCATCCGGCGATGGCGTACGCGCTTTCCCGCTATGCGCTGTCGCTTGCAAACTGCGCGCGCCCGAGCGTATTCGATCCGTTCTGCGGGGCAGGCTCGCTGCTGTTCGCCTGCGGGGAGCAGGCGCATTGCAGAGCGCTCACCGGCGTGGACAAGAGCAGCACGGCGATCATGACCGCGCGGGAAAATGCCAGGGCGGTGAAAAGCCCGGCGCGGTTCATCTGCCGCGACATCCTGCACTTTGAAGCGAAGGAAGGCGCAGATCTCGTGATCTCTAATCTTCCGTTCGGCAACCGCGTGGGCTCGCACAAGGAGAACGAAGCGTTATACGCAAGGTTTTTGAAACGGCTTCCGTTCTACCTTGCCGACGGCGGCGCCGCGGTGCTCTATACCGCGGACGCAAAGCTTCTGGAGCGTCTGATCAGGGGAAACCCGCAGCTTACGCTCCGTGAAAAGCGCCGCACGGCGGCGGGCGGCTTAAGCCCGTGGGTGTTTACGGTTGACAAATCGCAAAAGGCTTCTTATACTGACAGGAACAACAAGGAGAGGGAATGAAATGAGACAGAAGTATTACATCACAACGGCGATCGCGTACGCATCGGGCAAGCCGCACATCGGCAACACCTATGAGGCGGTGCTTGCGGATACCATCGCGCGCTGGAAGCGCTACGAGGGATACGATGTGTACCTGCAGACCGGCACGGACGAGCACGGTCAGAAGATCGAGGAAAAGGCGAAGGCAAAAGGCGTCACGCCGCAGCAGTACGTGGACGACGTCGCGGGCGAGATCAAGCGCATCTGGGACCTGATGGGGACGAGCTATGACCGCTTTATCCGCACGACCGACGAGGATCACGTCAAAGCGGTCCAGAAGATCTTCAAATACATGTACGACAAGGGCGATATTTATAAGGGCTATTACGAAGGCATGTACTGCGTGCCCTGCGAATCGTTCTTCACGCCCTCGCAGCTTAAGGACGGCAAGTGCCCCGACTGCGGCAGAGAGGTGCAGCCCGCGCGGGAGGAGGCGTACTTCTTCAAGATGAGCAAGTATGCGCCGAAGCTCATCGACTACATCAACGAGCATCCCGATTTCATCAAGCCCGTATCGCGCAAGAATGAGATGATGAACAACTTCCTGCTGCCGGGACTGCAGGACCTGTGCGTATCGCGCACGTCGTTTTCGTGGGGCATTCCGGTCGACTTCGATCCGAAGCACGTCGTCTACGTTTGGCTCGACGCGCTCGCGAACTACATCACCTGCATCGGCTACGAATGCGGCGGCGACTCGTCGGAGCTCTTTAAGACGCTCTGGCCCGCCGATCTGCACGTGATCGGAAAGGACATCATCCGCTTCCACACGATCTACTGGCCGATCTTCCTGATGTCGCTGGATCTGCCGCTGCCCAAGACGGTCTTCGGTCATCCGTGGCTTTTACAGGGCGACGGCAAGATGTCGAAGTCCAAGGGCAACGTCATGTACGCCGACGATCTCTGCGAGCTGTTCGGCGTGGACGCGGTGCGCTATTATGTGCTGCACGAAATGCCGTACGACAACGACGGCACGATCACGTGGGACAACCTGATCGAACGCCTCAACGCGGACCTTGCGAACACGCTCGGCAACCTTGTGAACCGCACGGTCGCAATGAGCAACAAGTATTTCGACGGAGAGATCATCCGCACCTTCGAAACGGAGCCGGTGGACGACGATCTCAAGGCGGTCGTGACCGGCGCGCGCGCAAAGGTCTGGAAGGCGATGGACGAGCTCCGCATCGCGGATGCGCTCAACGAGATCTTCAATATCTTCCGCCGCAGCAACAAGTACATCGACGAGACCGCGCCGTGGGTGCTCGCAAAGGACGATGAAAAGTCCGCAAGGCTTTGCGAAGTGCTTTACAACCTGATCGAGAGCATCTCGATCGGTGCGAACCTCCTCAAGCCGTTCCTGCCCTCGACGGCGGAAAAGATCCTCAAAGAGATCGGCGCGGAGCCGCGCGGGATCGACACGCTGGAGGTCTTCGGTCTGTATCCCGAGAGCGGCGGCAAGGTCGCGGAAAAGCCCGAGATCCTGTTTGCAAGGCTCGACCCGAAGGCCGTTATGGAACAGGCGGAAGCGTTCATGGCAAAGCAGCAGAAGCCGCAGGAGCCCGAAGCGCCGGCGCTGCCTCCGATCAAGGGCGAGATCACGTACGACGACTTTGCAAAGATGGATCTCCGTCTCGGAAAGGTCGTTGCCTGCGAGGAAGTCAAGCGCTCGAAAAAGCTTCTGAAGCTGACGGTGGACATCGGCAGCGAACAGCGCACGGTCGTTTCCGGCATCAAGAACTGGTACAAGCCGGAGGATCTCGTGGGCAAGACGGTCGTGGTCGTCGCAAACCTCAAGCCCGTCACGCTCTGCGGCGTCGAAAGCCATGGCATGATCCTGTGCGCCTCCGATCCGGAGGACAGGGAGCTTGCGTTCGTCACGCCCGCAAAGGGGCTGACGCCCGGTTGGGTGGTGCGGTAATGCGCATCTTTGATACCCACGCGCATATTCTGGACGAGCAGTTCGACGCGGACCGCGAAGAACTGCTCGCTTCGCTTCCCGCGGCCGGGATCGCGCACGTGATGGAAGCGTGCTGCGACGAGGCGGGGATCGACCGCGTGACGGAGCTGGTCGCGCGCGTACCGTTTTTCTTCGGCAGCGCGGGCGTGCATCCGCATTCCGCGGACGAATTCCGTCCCGAAACGCTTGATCACATCCGGGAAGCGCTGACGCATGATCGCATGATCGCGATCGGCGAGATCGGTCTGGACTATCACTACGATTTCTCCCCGCGCGACGTGCAGCGGGACTGCTTCGACGCGCAGCTTGCGCTGGCGAAAGAGCTTCACAGACCCGTCATCATCCACGACCGGGAAGCGCACGGCGACACGATGGATCTTCTGCGGCATTATCGCGGGAACCTTTCGGGTGTGATGCACTGCTTCTCTGCAAGCTGCGAGATTGCAAGAGAGTGCATCGACCTGGGGCTCTATATCGCGTTCGGCGGCGCGCTGACGTTCAAAAACGCGGTGCACCAGTGGGAGATCGCGTCAAAGCTCCCGCTCGACCGGCTTCTGATCGAAACGGACTGTCCGTACATGACGCCGGTGCCGTTCCGCGGCAAGCGAAACGATCCCACGCGCATCGTGCTGACGCTTCAAAAACTTGCCGAGCTCAGAGGCATGGATCCGGAGACGCTTTCGGAAACGCTCTTCGAAAACAGCTTCCGCGCGTTCGGGATCCGGGCATAAAAATAAGACTGCCGTATTTTCGCGGCAGTCTTTTTGTATTACGGTTCGTCCCAGTCGTCCGGATCCGGCGTGTTCGTCGGCTTCGGGGACTTGGTCGGCTCGGGCGTTTCCGCCGCGACGCCGATCCTGTACTTCGGATAGATGACCTTGTAGATGGTTTCCTCCGTACGGACGGTCTTGACGAACGAGCCGTTCTTGTACTTGTCCACATAGGTCTTGACGCGGTAGCCGTCGTGCGCGTTGCGGACCTGTACCTGCTTGCCTGCGGCAAGGGACTTGTCCTCCTCGTACTCGAATCTGCTTTCGTCGTCCTTCCAGAAGACCTGTTCGAGGATCTCGTTGCGGCAGCGGTACTCGACGCCCTCCTCCTTCTGTCCGTAGATCTCGACGTTGATGTTCTTCTTGCGCGCGCTCTCCTTGTTCTTCGAGATATAGATGAACATGTAGATCGTGTGGCCGGTGTCGTTCTTGAAGCTGAAATCGATATGACCGGAGTCCACCGTGGCGTCGAAGCCCAGACCGTCCTCGAATTTCGAGGTGACGTAATCGGACGGGATGCTGTGTCCGCGCCGTGAAATATTGGTGATGCCGGCGCGCAGGATCGCGTTGAAGATCGTCGTGCTGACCTGACAGACGCCGCCGCCGGGTTCCTTCGTGTAGGTCTGGTCCTGAATGGCGTTCGCCAACGCCCATCCCTTCTTTTCGGTGCGGTCGCCTGTCTTTTTGTTGAAGCTGAAGGACTTGCCCGGCGCCATCTCCGTGATCTGCATCATACCGATCGCCTTTGAGATGTTCGTGTCGCGCCCCATACGGTTTTCAACCAGGGCGGGATCCGTCGACGTGGAGCCCTTGAAGTAATAACTGGTCGTATAGCTTCCGAGCAGCGTGAGCTGATTTTGCAGCGATTCAAGCGTGATCTCCGGTTCGGAGACCGTAACCTTCGGCGTGAGCGATGCGGTGTAGTCGCCCGATTCGATCGCCTCGGAGATCTGATTCTCCAGATCGGTGAAGTCGATCTTCGCGCCGTTTGTTCCGGGCGTGAAATCCCAGTACGGCTGCTGATAACTCGTATCGCCGACCTTGTTGGTCTTCCACCTGACCGTCACACTTGCGTTGACCGCGTGGTTCGGGATCTTGTCGTTCAGCTCGTAGAGCGCGTTCCGCATCATCTCCCCGTCGAAGTGCATCGGGATCGAAGCGGCGACCGCCTCGCCGCGCGCGGCGCGCTCCAGCGCTTCTTCGACGTCCGATTCCTCATAATACAGACCGATCGTATCGGCGGTCAGCATCAGCGGCTCGTAGCTTTCGTACGAGACCGTGATGTCGAACGAGCTCTTTTTGAGATCGAGCGCACGATGCAGCTGCTCGCGTCCTTCGAGGACCGTCAGATTCTTGAGGGATATGCCTTCGACCGTAACGTCGTTTGCAATGACGGTTTGATCGGTGATCGGGACGGGCGTTTCGATCGGCGTCAGCGACGCGTCCGGCGCGATGGAAGGGGAGACATCGGGAGACGTGTCACAGCCTTTTTTGCAGTTTCCGGCAAGCAGGATCGCAGCAACAAGGACCACGACGGCGAATACGAGAAAACAGACGGCCGCCAGGAGAAGCCGCTTGTTCTTTTTCCGTCTGCGCTTGCGCTTTTTCGGGGGCTGACCGGATCCGCCGGACGTGCTGCGACTCGACGCGGAGGACGGTTTCCTCGCAGCGGAGGAAGTACGGCTCTGCGTGCTGCGTGCGGACGTTCCGGAAGCGGAACGGCTTTGCGCGCCTGCCGCCGCGCGGGTCTGAGGATCCGGGGCAGCTTCGGACGACGCGGCCGTCTTCCGGTCGCTTGCAAAGCGCAAGGTCCCGTTCGCCGCGGCGAAGGGATCCTCCGCGCTGCGATTCGGACGGTCGGGCGACGTACGGCGCGTGTTCCAATCGCGTGCGTACGATCCGTCGGTATTCGATTGCGGACGCGCCGCGCCCGCATGAAAGGTCGTTTCCATACGATCATATTATAACAAGGAAGGGATTGTTTCTCAATACATTTTCGGCGAGTTTTTTGAAATTTTGCATTTTGGACGAAATTCTGGTACAATATTACAGAACGAAATTCCCGTTAATTGTTTCATATCCGATGGGCAAGCTGCAGATACGCGGCGTCAAAGTGAAACGGGAAAGACAAAAGATACGGAAACAAAACGATCGGATGAAAACCCTTTTCATCCGATCGAACCGGAGGTTACGATGCTTCATATCGTATTGGTGGAACCGGAGATCCCGAGCAACACGGGCAATATCTCGCGCACGTGCGCGGTGACCGGCGCGGCGCTGCATCTTGTGCGTCCGCTCGGCTTTTCGACCGATGACAAGGCGCTGAAGCGCGCCGGGCTCGATTACTGGCACACGCTGACGCTGTTCTATCACGACAGCATCGAGGAGGTCTGGACGCAGTATCCGGATGCGCGTTTCTTTTATTGCTCCACGCACGCCGCTCACCGCTACGACGAGGTTTCCTTCCGCGACGGCGATTTTCTCGTGTTCGGCAAGGAGACGGCGGGACTGGGGGAGAAGATCCTCGTTCCGCACGCGGACGAAGCGATCCGCATCCCGATGGGCGACGGACAGCGCTCGCTGAATCTTTCTAACGCCGTTGCGATCGTCGTCTACGAAGCGCTGCGGCAGAACGATTTCTTCGGCATGCGATGAAAACCGTGTCCCGGAATTGCCGCAAAGCCCGGAAAAAGCGATATATTCTCTGAAAAAAAGTGAGATTTGCAAAAATAAAGCTTGCATTACGGAAAACCTTGTGGTAGAATCGCAATGTTCGAGTTTTAGCAAGGAGGTGGACTGAATGGGTAAGTTCTGTGAAGTCTGCAAGAAAGGAACCATGTCCGGCAATCTGGTCAGCCATTCCAATCGCAAGACCAAGCGCAGCTGGGCGCCG
>Ga0310697_10001343_pt1 | contig 29123 bp, 17 predicted proteins | sample 172DNAGHGlowgp2_FD_203883 | JGI IMG/M metagenome (GOLD analysis project Ga0310697, IMG submission 203883) | Sheep rumen microbial communities from Palmerston North, Manawatu-Wanganui, New Zealand - 1728 DNA GHGlow gp2 (v2) (version 2) | ecosystem: Host-associated > Mammals > Digestive system >... | reverse complement strand
ACGGTCTTTGATGGAAAGATATTCTTTTCTGCAATCCCTGCATAGAGGGTACAAAAATGCCTTCTTCCCGCAAACGACACATTCTTCTCCGCCGGAAATCAGTGCAAATACAACTCTAAGAAAAGCTTTAATTCCAAGCTTTACAAGATACCAGAATTTTTTCATCACTATAGTTAACGAATTAATTTTCGAAAATGGGAAGTTTTTTGAGAAGAAATTTGATTTTTTTTTATTTTTTTTACCTTCGACAGGCCCAGGGACTGACTTTTATTTTCCTAAAAGTTCATTTTTCCACTTTGAAAGCATTTTTAAAGCTTCCATTGGAGTCATATTATCTGTATCACAAGAAAGGATTTCGGAAATAATTATTTCTTCATCGCTGAAAAGTCCAGGTGTATTTGTAATTTGAGGCTGTGACATAGAAAGCTCAGGAATATCAGATTCCATAACAGGTTTATCGGCGGCAACAGTTTGAATATGCTGGAGTATTACATTAGCACGGTCTATTACACTTTGAGGAAGTCCGGCAAGCTTTGCAACATGAATACCATAAGAATTTTCTGTAACGCCGGGAATTACCTTTCGCATAAATACAAGACTGCTGTTTTCTTCGTTTATCTGAAGACAGAGTTTTTGAAGCGATTCATGCTCCATTCTTGTAAGTTCATGATAATGTGTTGCAAACATAGTCTTACATTTTACATTATCTAAAAGATATTCAGACACAGCACGGGCAATTGCAAGACCATCTTCGGTAGAAGTTCCGCGGCCTACTTCATCCATAATTACCAGGGAACGGTTTGTAGCAGCACGAAGGATATTTGCAGTTTCCATCATTTCAACAAGAAAGGTAGATTCTCCTTTTGCAAGATTATCACTAGCCCCTACTCTACAGAAAATGCGGTCTACAATGCCAATGCGGGCTTTTACAGCAGGTATATAAGAACCGGTTTGAGCTAAGAGGGCAATTAAAGCATTCTGGCGCAGATAGGTACTTTTACCCGCCATGTTTGGTCCGGTAATTAAATCAAAAGCAGGAATGCCATCATTTGGGTCTGCACTGATTTTTGCATCATTTGGAACAAACTCTCCGCTTGGTAAATGAGCTTCTACAACAGGATGTCGTCCTTCTGTAATCTCAAAAACTGTAGAATTGTCTATTTGAGGCCGAACCCAGCGATTCTGAACGGCAGCAAAAGCTAAAGAAGCTGTAACATCTGTAGTTGCAATTTCGTCTGCAAGCTGCAAAAGATACTGGATATGTTTTTTAATCTGTTCACGAACTTCAAGGAATAAATCGCGCTCAAGCTCAAGGATTTTTGTAGAACTTTCATTAAGCTGCATTTCGAGAGACTGAAGTTTTTCGGTAGTATAGCGGTCTCCATTAACCAAAGCACGTCGCATAATAAAATGAGCAGGAACTGCAGAAAGCTTTCCTTTTGAAACTTCAATAAAGTATCCGCTTGCATTATTGTATTTAATTTTAAGAGTGCTTATTCCGGTTTTATCACGCTCTTCTTCTTCGTAAGCTTCAAGGACTTTATTAAAGTTGTCATGAATCTGCCGCCAGTGATCAAGCTCCTCTGACCATCCCGGTCTTATTATACCGCCATCGGTAAGTGACGTTGAAGGATCGTCCAGAATTGAGTTTTGAATAAGCTCTATAATTGTATTTGAAGTTTCTGATTCTATAAATGAAAAATCGTAACCTGTAAGATATTCCTTTATATTTGCCCAAGACTCAAGGCTTAAACGCAGGGCCTGTAAATCTTTTGGATGGGCTCTGTCCATTGCAACCCGTCCTGCAAGACGCTCAACATCAAGTATTACAGATAAATCTGTCTGAAGTTTAATTAAAACATCTCTGTCTTCATAAAGAGAAGTAATTCTATCCTGCCTTGTATAAATGGCATTGCAGTCTGTAAGGGGGAACATAAGCCAGCTTCGCAAAAGTCTGCTTCCCATTGCAGTTTTTGTATAATTTACACATTCAATTAAAGAATACGAAGAAGTTCCGTCGCGCATATTTTCTGTAATTTCAAGATTGCGGCGGGAAGAATCATCCATAATAAGAAAATCACAGTCTGAATATTTTATGATTTCGGTAATATGAGGTATTTTTGTATTTGTAGTTTTATCAAGATAATCAAGCAAAAAGCCTGCGGGAGCAATTTCTGCATCTGTTTCTTCAAGGCCAAAAGATTTCAGGGACAAGGTATTAAACTGCTGTAAAAGACGTTTGTAAGAAAACTCAATATTAAAATCCCAGTCCGGATAATAAGAAACTGCAATTTCACTTCTACCGGCAAGTACACCTTGAATGTCATCATTATTTTTTAAGGAGAGTGGCAGCAGTAATTCTCTAGGCCCTGCCCGGTTTAATTCCTTTGCAAAGTTTTCTCCCATTTTGTTTGCAGGCCAGGAGGTTGCCTTAAAAGAAGAAGTTGTTACATCAATAAAAGCAAAACCAACCCGCCCCTTTACAACAGAAAGAGCTGCAAGATAATTAGCCCTGTTTCCTTCAAGATATTCAGCTTCTACTGCAGTTCCCGGTGTAATAATTTCTACAACCTTACGTTCGGCTATTCCTTTACCACCACGAGGAATCTCTCCAACCTGTTCGCATATAACGATTTTTTTTCCCAGACGTAAAAGGCGAGCAATATAAACCTTTGCCGCATGGTATGGAATGCCGCACATTTTCTGACTTGCACGATGTGTTAATGTTAAATTTAAAAGACGAGAAACTTCTACGGCATCGTTATCGAACATCTCGTAGAAGTCTCCTAAACGGAAAAAAACAACTTCGTTTTTGTACTGCTCTTTTATTGAGCGGTACTGAATCATCATTGGTGTAAGGTTTTCACTGTCTGCCATTTGTCGCTCTAAAGGCCCAGTTTTTGTATTACCTGATCTGTTATATCTACAGAATTGCTGTACCACAAAATTGAGTTTGAAGCCTGAAGACTCAAAATCATACTGTAACCGCCGCTTTCGGCAATCTGGCCAAGTGTATTATAAAGCTTTTTATAAAAGTCATCACTTGATTCAAGAGATTTAAGCATTGATTCAAGCTCAACGTTTTTGGCATTTGTATATTCTGTAAGATAATCAGTTTTCTTTGTAATTTCTGCTTCGAGTCTTAAAGCCTGACTGTCATTACCGTTCTTTTCGTATTCAAGCTTTTTCTGCTGAAGATTTTTAAGTTCCTGGGTACGCTTTTCTATTTCTTCCTGAAACTCTGCCTTTTTCTTTTCGTAGTTTCTTACCGGTGCAGAATTACGGAAATATGCACTATAAACTTTTGATGTATCGACTACACCAAATTTTGTAATCTGTTGTGCAAAGGTACCTGCTGCTGCAAAAATAAATACCAGAATAAGTGTAAAAAGTTTCTTGTTTATTTTCATTTTTTTCCTCTTTTTGCAAGATTGAATATTCAAATAAATTATCTATTAACAATATTGAATGAAAGTACAAATTGGAAAGGATTATAACCGTTCTTTCCACCCCAAACAACTTTTCCGTCAACAACCTGATAGCGCCATGAGAACAAGAGATGAAGCGGGAATTGCTGCATAAGGAAGCGTATTCCAGGGCCCATACTAAAGTAGAAATCATCTAAGGTTAAGTCAGAGAAAAGCTGATTTACTTCCGGCTTTACAGCAACTGCATCGTGGAAGAAATCTACACCAATAATACCTGGAACAATCGGAAGTCTGAATTCAAGTTGAGTATTCCATAAAATCTTTCCTTTTGTTTCTGCAGAGCGATAAAGATCTGTCCATCCACGACCTGTAAAAAGTCCGTCGATATAAGGTTTATTAGAATCGCTTATTACAGAATTGTTAATTGGGAAGAGCATAGAAAGTCCTGTGTATGCTGCAAGAACTCCCTTGAAATTTGTTTTCTCATTTATTGTAAAGTCAAATACTTTGAGATAACCTTCGAGTTTTGTATCTGAACTTAAAAAGAATTCCTTTTCCAGTTTTGGAATGAGACCATTAAAGGCAAAGCGCTGACTTGCAAACCATCCGCTTGTTGGATCATAATTTATATCACGATCATCAACAGAGAAGCTTGTCCATAATGAATTCATAAGACCAAGACGGTTTGCAAACAAAGAAATACCTGAATCAACAGGAACATTTCGAGATTCGTCGTATTCGTATCTTGTAAGAGTATTATTCAAACCACCGGCAAGTGAAAGAATTGCAAAACGAGGATTCCATCTTCTTCTAAAAGCAGTACCCAATGTTGCAGAATATCCTTCGTAATCCATATAATAATTGTACTGATCATAAATACCATTTGGCTGGTACATCATGACAGGTTTATAGCTTTTTGAATGAGAGAAAGAAAGCGATTCACTAAATTGAATTGGGAGTCCTCCAATCCAGTTCTGTCCATAAGAAAAATCAAGTGTCTGAGATTTTTGAGCAATATTAACAGAAGTTGAAAGAGTTTTTCCTTCTCCAAAAAGATTTGAGTTAGTAAGAGAGAACAAAAGCGAAATAGGAATATCATCTGGCTCAGAAATTGCAGAGAATGACATACCGGCATTTACAGCAATTGTAGACCCCTCTTCAACGTTAATAATAAGATCTACAAGGTTTTCTTCAGAACCTGGTTTTACATCAGGAATAATATTGCCAAAATACTGAAGGTTATAAAGGTTTCGCATACCGGAGAAAATCTTATCTCGAGAGAAAACATCTCCCGGTTCGAGTGGAATTTCACGTGTAATTACATAATCCTTTGTTTTATTGTTTCCGCTTACAATAATATTCTCTACGTGACTTCTTACCCTTTCTTCAATGACAAGATTATATGAAATTTCTTTGCGGTCTGTATCTTTTGAAGGAACCGGATAAAAACCGTTTGACATATAACCAGATTCATAATAAATACCAGAAATTGCAGCAAGGCCTTCTTCAAACTTTACGGCATTAAAGATTGCTCCTTCCTTGAGTTTCATCAATGAAATGAGCTTTTCACTATCAAAAATCTGATTTCCTGTAACAGTAAGACCGGCATATGTATATTGCGCACCTTCCTGAATTACAAAAGTAATAGAAAGGTCAATGCGCTGTTTTTCGTCATTATCTTTTGAATCGATTTTTACATCAATAATATTTGCATCAATATAACCGCGTTCATTGTAATAGCTGAGAATTGTTCTTTTATCCTGTTCCAGAGAAGAACTCTTAAAAGCACCGTCTTTTAAAAAGCCAACTTCTTTTAAGGAGATTTTTCCTTTAAGAACACGTTCAGAAACAATTGTATTTCCGGTAACGTGAATTTCATTGATAACTGTATTACGTCCTTCGTTGATTACAAAGGTTACTAAAACACCTTCTGGTCTTGTTTCAACTTTATGAGTTACAGTTGAGTCTGTATAACCTTTTTCTATATAGTGATCACGAATAAGTCGCTCATCAATTAAGAGGCGGCTTTCATTGTAAATATCACTTGCTTTTGTTTTTATTTTTTCACGAAGTTCACCATTACGGATCTTCTGGTTTCCTGAAAACTCCACCTTGTAAATTGAAGGATATTCTTTTACTTTAAAAACAAGAAGGATTTTATCAGGATCTTTATCGTGATTTGCATAAGGTTCTATATCTTCAAAATAATCAAGTTCATTAAGTCTGTCTATCATTTCGATATAAAGCTCTTCGGTAAATGACTGACCTATAAGAGAACCTGTAATACCGGTAAGGTCTGATTTTTTTACAGTTTTAAGTCCTTCAAACTCGATTTTTGATATTGGATGGCCCCAGAACCAGTCGCTGTCATCCTCCTGAGAAAAAACAGCAAATGTACAAAAAATTATTAATAAGAGGCCAAAAAACCGTTTACGCATAAAAGCTCCTGTGTGCATTTTTTAAAAATTGTATTTCCATGAAAGCGAAAGTGATGTAGCCGGTACATAAGATTTGAATTTAAGTCCAGGAGTTAAATCCCAAGTCATATCCCACCTTATGTTCATTACAGGCAACTCTAGTTCAAGTCCAAGCTCAGGCTGGAAAAGAAGACTACCTGTAGATAAATAATCAACATCAACATAATCTGATGCAGACATATTCAGCATTGCATCTACATACAAAGCACTTCCAATGTACTTACCTATATAAACAGTTGAGTTATCAAAGAAGTTACCGACAGAGAAGATATTTGTGTCTTTTCTTTTAGTACTCAAGTTAATTGTATTCTGCAATATATTGGTTCGTACTGAAAATATATCAAAATTCAACAAATTTCGCAACTTGTTTTCTAAATTACGTACTACAGTAGATTGAAGATAATATTCACCTGCAGAAACAAATAAATCGCCGACAGATGCAGAGTCTGCCAATACAATCTGACCTAAAAGGGTTCTGATTTCGTTTTCTGATTTTGGTGGATTTGAAGTAAATCTTGGATTAAAATCAAGAAGATACTGATTTTCGGCAGAAAGAATAATTCTTACTGTCTGGTTATTCGAGTCTCTTTCACGAGTTTCGGCACGTATTGTTACAATTGGATTTGCAATATCCTGTGGATTAAACTTAATATTTCCTTCACGGATATAGAAGTTTCGGTTTAAGTAAGCAACATCACCAGATTTAAGCTGTAAAGAACCATCAAGCTGAAAGAGATTAGCTGTTGTATCGATTTTACATGTAACTGCAGAATATGGAACAAATACACAGCGCAAGAGAGGATTGAAATTCAATGAAGTATGAGTACCAACCTTTAATGCTAAATCTGCAGTAACACTAAGTTCGTCAAAAGCATTTGAACTTGAAGTCTGTCCGCCCGCATCATTTGATTTATTAGAAAGTTCTGTAATATCAGAAGAAATATTCAGATTTTCTGCAAAAATAGAACCTGTTAAATCAAGATTTTGATTTTCAAATACGAGCTGAATATTTGTTTCGGTATCTCCTTCAAGAGACAAAAGAGGACTTTTGAATTTTATTGGCATGCTTTGTTTGTTCAGAGTTGCAAGTTTTAAATCAAAATGATCAAGAGACCATTTATTCATGTATACATGTGAACTCATTTTAAACTTCTGCACATTCTTAAGGCTGTAAATTGAATCTGTCAGCGTAAACTCATTATTTGCAGCTGTAAGAAGCATTTTTTCTGTAGAAACTTTCTGTTCAAAAATTGAAGGCAGATAAAAGGTTGGATTTGCTATAGAAAGAGCGCCTTTAAAATCAGGAGTATCAAATGGTCCCCGCATGGTAATTGAACCTTTTAAAAGGCCCTGCTCTACCTTGAAAACGTCATCTATTGTGATATTATCAAGAAGTCTGTTTAAGTTTACGTTTATATTTGAGATTTTTATAAACTGATTGGATTTATCAAGATTTCCGGTAATTTCGGCCGCAAGAATATCTCCCATTTTCCACGAAGCATATAAGCCGTCTTCTTTTCCAAAAGTTCCATACAATCCTAAATTTTCGGAAGAATAGAATGAAAGGAAATCTTTTGTATAATTAACAGACAAATCAAATGAAACAGGCTGTTTAAATAGACTTCCGCTTAAGGAATTACATTCCAGTTTTGCAGAAAGGCTTTCTGGGATAACTGCCCCCTGGGGAATATAGGAATCTTGAATTTCAAGATTAAGTGGCATTATCATATTTTTATCGCCTGCTGTAGTAAATTTAGCAGAAACTTTTCCTGTAAAATTTTTTATTGATGCATTTCCAGAAACTTCATCTACTTTCCAGTTTTTTGCTTTAAGGAAAAAATCATTTATTGTAAGCTCCCTTTCTTCGAGTATTGCGGAACCACCTGCAGAAACAATTTCATCATTCAAGAGGAATGTGAGCTTTTGAATGGAGGCAGTGGCATATGGATGTTCAAGTGTTCCTGAAAGATATATGCTTGCAGAAATTTCATTATTATCATGTTTAACATTCATAAAACGGTTCAAACTGAAATTTGAAATTTCAAGCATTGCATTTGCATATAATGAATTGAAAAGTGTTTCTGAATTAAGTTCAACTAAATCCGGATTTGAAACAGAAGCATCAATTACAAATGATTCTTCCGTAAGCTCATCACGAAGATTCATTTGAATACCGGCAGAGCTGAAAATATTACCATCTATGTTTATCGTTATGTCCGAGTTTCCATTTAATGAAGAATATAAATCTGTATAAGAAATAGAATTTATCTGGGCACCATATTTTGTACCGCTGCCGGAAATTTCAAGTCTTGGATTTACAGAAGAATCAGGACTATCCTTTTCTATCTGCAGATGTTGTAATGTAATTTGAGGACCTTCTTCTTCGTTATAACTAAACAGGGTATCGAGCGAAACTATGTAGGCTGAGTTCTGAAGCATAAAAGGAAGCCCCTTGAATGTGGCAAAACCATCAAGAGCTTTATTTTTTCCAAAACGAAGTTCTGCATCAGTTCCATAATCTCCGGTAAGAGTAATGACTTCCGGCATGATACTTCCTGAAAAATGGTAAGGAATTGATGATGACAAGAGATCAATTGTATAAAATTTATCTGAACTATCCGGCATTGAATCCAGAGAAGCAGTTGCATCAATTGCAATTGAGTTATATACAAGATAAAAATTGTTTACCTGAATAGACTGTTCGTTTCCATTTAAAACAAGCATTAAAACCTGATTTTCTTTTTGAGTATTTGCAAGAACCATGTAAGGAACATTATAAGAAACAGACTTTAGATCTGTTGAAAAATATGCGTCTCCTGAAAACACAAAATCGGATACTGCAGTTTGAACTTTTTCAATAGAGGCAGAATCTTTTTGATTTACAACTTCTTTTACAATTCCAAGGACTGTATCAAGATAAATTGTATTAAGAGAAAAATTAGTTTGAATATATTTTGATTTTGTAAGATAACTTCCATCAAGTTTTATTGTTCCCTGAGAAAGTCCGTCAAAATCACCGGAATGAGAATAATCGCTTACTTCAAGATCAAAATCTATTGAATCATTTCTTGGAATTACCCGGGCCTGTAAGGCTGTAAGAGCTTTTTGGCCAATAAAAATTTGAGGAGAAAAAAGCATAAATCCTGATTTTGCAAGAGGATCAAAATAAATTTCAGTAGAAATAATATTATTGTTAGGCAAAGCTAACTTCTGTAAATCGGCAATACCACTAAGCTGCATTGTTTCAAAAATATAAGACAGGTTAGCATTTCCCTTATAATTTTCACCATTAACATCAAGAGAATTTAAAATTATTTTTTTATCATTACCTGCCAGTGAATAATTTACTGTTACAGACCCCGGCACTAAGGTTTGAGGAACAAAAACTTTTCCGTTTGAAGAATATGTAATTATTTTATTTGAAATGCCATATTTTGCACTGGCATTAAGAGTAAGTGTAATATCTTTAATTTTATTTAAAAGGTTTTTATCAGAAACAGAAGAGAATACAGAAAGAGGACTAAGATTTTGTGTCTGAACTTTAACTTCTGCTTCATTAGAAATTGTATCAAAAATAAAATCAACAGCAAAAGGTATTACATTCTGCACAGTACGGAAAGAAAGCTTTTTCTCATTGTATGAGGTAAGGAAATTAATTTTATTAAGTTTAAATTTTCCCTGAGTAAAGTTTGCCAGGGTAATATTAATATATGAATTTTCCAGATTCTGAGTAATTGAACCGTTGAAAGAAATATCACCAGAAGCATTTACCTTTTGACCATAAATTACCTGTGCATCTGTTTTTATATTAAAATCAATTGATTTTTTCTGTTCAGCGTTTAAAACTCTGATTTCCTTGACGAGCAAGGAAGCATTTAGAGGATTCTGTCTGTATAAAACATTCAAATTTCTGACATTTATGTTCGGTGGAATGTATTCCATAATCATTTTTATTTGATTAAATATCTGTTCCTCCGAAGTTTGAGTCTGTCCGCTATCTATTTTATCTGGTGGAGCATGATATGAATTAAACTCTTTAATAAAATCAATTAATTCGACAACATTAAGGTCTACTCCATTTATTGCTATACCACTTAAAATAGAATTATAATTCTTTTTCAAAAGAGGAAGGATTTTATATTTTATATGGGTATTTTTTACAGAAAGAATTGTACGACCTTCTTTATCTTTTACATTTATACCCTTTACTCCAAGGTATGCAAGAATCGAAGGCGAAATTGATTCATAAGAAAGAATCAATCCTGTTTCTTCTGCAACCTGATTTATTAAGAGCTCAGAATAATTGTCCATAATTCTGCTGAGTCGTTTATACATAGGCACAGATAAAAGAATAGCCATAGAAATTATAAAGAGAAAAATTATAATGCAGATTTTAGTTATCAAAGACAACTTTTTCATCTTTTCTCTAGGCCTTCCTCAAAATATCAAGCGGTTTTTCCCTGCCGGCTTTTACCGAAGGAATAATCGAAACTAACAGAGCCAGAAGCACTGTAGACAAGCTTATTAATATAACCTGCGAAAAAGGCAGATTCACAGGAATTGTCTGAAGATAATATGCAGGATCCATAAGGCGGATTGCATTTATTTCATCTGCGGGGATACCTTTTAAATAATAGCCTGCCCTTGCAATTAAGTTTACAAGTTTTTCAATAAATTGAACAATTTCATTTGCATTAACTGCCGCAAGAAGTCCAAAAGGAAGTCCAAGTGCAAGGCCTCCAAGTCCGCAGGTTATTCCCGTAATTATAAAGGCAAAAGTAATTCCGGAAGGTGTTGCACCTATGCTTTTTAAAATTGCAATCTCTTTTCGACGTTCCATTACAAGCATGATAATTGCAGAAGATATATTTATAGAAGCAACAAGCACAATAAGAATCATAATAAAAACAAGCATAACTTTTGTAGAAGAAAAATTTTCAAATTCGGCAGCATGAACCTGGTCCCATCTGTAAAAGTTTATATATTTTCCATATTCTTTTTTAAGCTCTCGCTGAATTCTTACAAGGTCCGGTGAATAACTTTGAGGAGTCTCTATCATTACTGTAAAGGATGCATTGCCCAAGGAAACAAATTTATAGGCAGTTTCAAGCGGGATAAAAACCCAGAGGGCATCCAGCTCCTGATAGCCCGAAGAAACAATTGCAGAAACTTTAAATGATGTGAGCTTTGGAGACTGCTTTCCGTCTGTTGTTTTTATTGTTATTACACGGAAGGTATCGCCGGCATGAAGGTCCAGCATTTGTGCCATTTTTTGACCGATTACTGCATAAGTTCCCTGGTCTTCCTGCTGATTTTGAAAATCAAGCACGTCTCCTTCTATAATAGAAAAGAGTTCTGCAAAGGCCTTATTTTTTGTAAATATATTTTTATCAAGGGCGCGCAGTTGTGCACCTGTCCTCATTTTTTTTCCTGCTGCCAAAGCGGTAAGACCAATTTCGGGATAAACTTCTATTACTCCGTCTATGTTTTTAAATTGCTCTGAATATTCGCGGTACTTCTGAGGATTTTGAGTATCTTTTAATTTTGGCGAAACATAGGCCTGAATATTATTTGAAGAAAGCCCAATAATTCTATCTGTCATTCCCTGAATCATTCCGTTTGTAATAGAAAGAACAACTATAAGAGGAACAATGCTCAGCCCTATGCACAATAAAGCCCCCCAGAGACTTCTTCTTGCCGAAGATTTTTTCTCTGCTTTTGGGAAGATGAGGCTTTTTGCAAACATAAGTGAAGAGCGGAATGTCATTGGCCACTTCCTTTTATCTGAGTTTTTTCAAGCTTGCCCTTTACAATTTTAAAACAGTTGCCACCTTTCTGGGCAAGTGTTAAATCGTGAGTTACAAGCAGCAAAGTTTTCTTATATTTTTCTACCATACTAAAAAGCAGGTCTCCGATAAGTGCTGCATTAGCAGGGTCAAGGTTTCCTGTTGGTTCATCTGCAAGAATTAAAGAAGGATTATTTATAAGGGAACGTGCAACCGCAACCCTCTGGCGCTCTCCTCCCGAAAGTTGAGAAGGAAGATGGTCTCGTCTGTCGTAAACTCCAACATCCTGTAAAAGTGCCGCAGCTTTTTCCTGGGCTTCTTTTTTTGGAAGGCCTGCTATAAAAGCCGGCATATAAACATTTTCAAGAGCAGTAAAATCTTTTAAAAGATAATGAAACTGAAAAATCAATCCGAGGAAGGAAGAGCGGTATTCAGCAATCTCTGTTTCATCGAGTTTTGAAAGATCGTATTTGCCGTTAGTTCCTGCTAACACAGAACCGGAAGTAATTTTATCAATTCCACCAATTATATTTAAAAGAGTACTCTTACCGCTTCCACTTTCGCCTACAATTACAACCTTGCTGCCCTCTTCTACTGCCAGGTTCAAATCTTTTAAAATTGTAAGATGCTCGCTGTCAGAGATATATGTTTTTTCAAGGTCTTTAATTTGTAAAATATTACTCATGATGAAGCACCTCCGCTACTGTCATTTTTAATACATTTTTACTTGCAGCCCATGAAGCAAGTAAAGGAGAAATAATTCCAAACAAAGCAATCATTACAACTTCTCTAAAAAATATTCTTGCAGGAATATTTGCATAAACTGCATAAGAAGAATTCTCCTGTACATACATCAGGTTCTGGCGGTTGAAGATTGCTGTTGCCGCATATTGGAGCCAGTACATAATTCTTGCTGCAGCATTGAACATAAAACCGGTATTTACGCTTATTAATAAACCAAGAATAAGGCCAAAGAATGCTCCCACCGCACCTGTTGTAAAACCTCTCATTATAAAGATTGTTTTTATATCTTTATTTTCGGCACCAATTGCAGAAAGTATTGCAATCTCGCTTTTTCGTTCAAAAACAAGACGGCGCATACCATTGTAAATATTTATTCCAACTACAACAAAAATGATTGCAACAAGCAGGAGCAGCATGTTTTTTTCTATGCGCAGCGCTCCAAAAAAGGATTTATTATATTCTCGCCAGGATTGAAGTTCTGCTTTGAGGCCCTGTTCGGCAGCTTCTTTTTCAAGCAGGGCAATTGTTCTTGCATCGTCTTGAGAGTTTTTAAGTTTTATTCCATAAATCTTTTCTGCGGCTTTACCAAAATGTCTTTCTCCGGCTTCAAGGTTTATAAAGGAATATGCACTGTTTATGTCTGAATACCCTGTTCTAAAAAGCCCTGTAACAATAAAGTTTCTGTCGCCGCTTAAAAGAGAAACATCACTTCCACCACTGAGCACTAAAAGATTTACAGTTTCGCCAACTCCAACCCTCAGATGATTAGCGAGCGTATATCCAAGCACAATATAATCCGGTTGTGAAAGATCAAAGTCTCCGTCTATCATTTTGACTTCTTTATTAAAGCCTTTATCATTTTTATAAACTTCAGGATCTATTGCCCTTATTACAGCTGCATTTTCGCGGCCTGTTTCATCTGTCATTAAAGTCTGGGCCTCGTAAAAAGGAGTAACAGAAAGTACATTTTTGTTAGCACTGCAAAGCTCAATAAATTTCTCTGAACTTTTCTGCTCTACATGCTCTGCCCTTATATGATAGGAAGAAACTTCCATAATGGCGTCTATAAAATTCATCTGAAAACCGTTCATAACGCTCATTACTGTAATAAGAGTCATAACACCAAAGCAGATTCCAAGAGTTGCAAGAAAGGATGTAACGGCAGAACGGCCCTGTCTGTCTACACGGGCAAAACGGCTTGAGACTGCATGTATCCATTTTAGTTTTGAAAGAAACCCTGCTTTATTCATAACTCTTTATTCGCTTTTGAACTCCGTTTACATAATAAACATCACGAACCTTTATATAATTTTCGTATTCGGCTCTGACGGTGTTTATATCGTCGAATATAATTGTTGTATTATAGGTACCCTTTGTTGTATATTCTGTTTTTGTACGCAAAACTCCATTTTCATAGTATTCATAATCCGGTGGAATGTTATCAGGATTATCTGCAAGCTTATCAATCTTGTCGTATATGAATACCTGCTTTTGTGTTTTTCCTTTTTCTGAAACACTTTCACTTTTTATACGATTCTTATCGTCGTAAGTCCAGGATGTTACAGAAAGAGGTTTTTCTCCGGACAAATCTACAGGAAGACTTTCTGTCTGATATTTTTCTGTTCTTATAACTAAACCATTTTCGTTTAATTTGGAAACATAAACTGTATTATCTGCTTCAATAATTTTTTTAGAAGGATTTTTCTTATTTCCTTCATATTCATATTTTTCGACCAGTTTTATTCTGGCATTCTGCACAGAGTCCATATTCCAAAGCTCTTTTTTTATAAGTCTGAACAAGTCATCATAAAAAAGTCTTACAGCAGATTTATTTGAATAATGAACCAGAATCGAATTATCATTCTGACCTTTCATAGGAAAAAATAATTCGGAACCAAATTCCATTACTTTAAGTCTGTTATATGCATCAACAAGTCTTTTTTCGCTTGCTTCAACTTCGGGAACAGGAATTTCGTCTGTTAATTCACTTTCTGATTCTTTGTCTGAAGTCCCGCTACTTTCTTCTGTTGAACTTTCACCGACATCTTCAATAATTGGAGGAATAAAATTATTTTCATCTTCCAGAAAGCTAAGGACTTCTTCTCCCAATCTAGCTTCTTCTGCAGCAATAAGAACAGAATCTATCCAAGAAGCGTCATCCAGATCAGGACTATAAAAACCCGTACAATCATAAATACCGGCACAATCCGGATAAGCTTCTTCAAAAAGATAACGGCTAGTTTTTGATTTTAAAGATGGCCTTTTCATAAGTTCTTCAAAAAATGAAGGAACTTTCTTTTCCATTAATCTTTCAAATATATATTGCTGAACTTCTTTATCCGGCGGATTTTTTTCCTCTGATTTTTTTTGAGAACAAGAAACTAATGTTAACACAGACAGGAAAAGTCCTGCAAATAAATATTTATTCAAATTTATAAACCCAAAAAGTCGTCTATATAATTTTCGGGATTAAACGGCGAAATATCATCATATTTTTCACCTGTACAGACATATGCTACAGGTATGCCCAATTCTCGTCCGATTGAAACTGCAACGCCACCCTTTGCTGTAGAATCATATTTTGTCATTATGATTGCATCTACACCCACTGCTTCATTAAAAACTTCGGCCTGGCGCAAGGCATTCTGACCTGTTGTGGCATCAATAACGATGAGTTTTTTATAACAGCCTTCATCAGCTTTTGAAGTACAGGTTTTATTGATTTTTTGAAGTTCGCGGACAAGATTTTCTTTGTTATGAAGGCGTCCTGCAGTATCGGCAAGAACAAGGCCTGAACCTTTTGCTTTTACAGCTTCTGCAGCATCGTAAACAACTGCCGAAGGATCAGAACCATGCTGATGGCTGATTACACGAACGCCAATCTTATCGGCATGCATTGCAAGCTGTTCAATTGCAGCGGCACGGAAAGTATCGGCAGAAGCAAGGACTACATTCTCTACCCCTTTACCGGCATACATACGGGCCATTTTTGCAACAGAGGTTGTTTTACCTACTCCGTTTACACCAAGAATCATCCAGATATTTGTCTTATTGGGAGTTGGTTCCAGTGCTACAGCTTTTACACTCTGCAAAAGAAGACTCTTAAGTTCCTGTACAACTTTTGCTTCATCAGAAATCTTCTTTTCTCTACAAATATCCTCAAGTTCTTCAACTATCTGAAAAGCTGTTTTTGCACCGATATCGCCTTCTACAAGGATATCAGTTAATTCATCATAAAAATCATCATTTATGGCAGACTTCTTTTTAAAAAGTGCCTTGAATTTTTCTCCAAAAGATTTCTTCATATATTACTCCCTTGTATTTATTGCCTGTTCATTAGAGGAGGACTCTGTTTTTTGCCCTTCGACTACCTGCCCTTCTACAGGCGCTTGAGGTTCTTCATAATCAAAAGTGATTTTTGTAGATGCCGGTAAAACACTGTTAGCTGCATGGAAATATCTGTATAGTTCAAATATAAACCAGGCCCCGCATGCCAGAGAAATGCCGGTACAAACTTTAGATGATACATTCCAGATCTGGGCTTGTTTTTCAAAAGTGTCATAATTGTTTTGCTCTTCAAGCTTCTTTCTTTTCTCAGGATCATTATAAAGTGTTGTATAACTTTTTAATCGGCCGGAAGTTGCAATTGTTGGAACAAGAGATGTTACAAGAATACTATAAGATAAATACATATGTTTTCTGTATTTTTCTATGTATTCACTATGATCAAGAGGTTTAACTTTTGCAGTATAAAGTGCCTTATCTTCCAGTTTGTTTTCAGGAATATACATAAATGCCGAAGTATTATCTTCTGTAATAAATTCTGACAAAATTGCATTTCCGTTTATTTCTATTTTTGATTTTCCATCACTAAGAACCTGTGATGGCTTTCCGTTTACAAGAAATTTTCCATCTATATCATTCTTTGCAATAATATAAACTGTTTTTGGCTGGAGCGGTTCAAGTACAACATTTATTTTGTATGTTTTATTCCCTTCAAAATAATAATTTGTTCCGGCATTCTTAAAACCATCAGCAATAAATTGAATAAAGTGAACTCCGGAATCAATTATAAATTCCTGGTCTGTTACATTGTATAAAACATCATCAATATAGAAAGAAGCATTTTCTTCCGAAACTGTTATTTGAATTGTAACAGGCATAGAATTTGTTATAGCAGGAGCAAGCTCTCTTGCAATATTAGCGGCCATTAAATCTGCATCATCTATAGAACCAATATCTGTTATAGTTGCAACTGTCTTTCTTCCAGGATAAACAAGAGCTTCTATTGTTACCGAAAGATATTCATCATAGGCTGTTATTTTTCCAGTAATAAGACAATTAATATTTGCATTTACAACTTCTTTTTCATAAAGTGCGCTTTTAGTTCCACTTTCACTAGCAGTTGCAGATGCTGTAAACAAAGCCGAGATATCTTTTTTATATAATGAGATTTTTTCGCTTTCGGTATTTTTATAAGAAAAGAAACTTTTTTTGGCAGAATCATTTTGAAGATTGGGAGTATTCTTTTCTAAGATTTCAGCTTCAAGTTCTCTTTGTTTCTGCAGATTATCATCAAGTTTTGTTTTTATTTCCTCTATCTTTTTTTTCTGAGTATCCAGTTTTCTATCAAGTTCAGATTTACTGTACTTCTCAAGAAAAATACTGTCTCTTTTTTTTATTTCACTTGAGAGCTGAAGAAAATATGAGTTTTTTTCCTGACGAAGTTTATAAAGCTCACGTTCTGCTTTTTCATCTTTATAAAGATTGCGGTACATATTTGAACTGAGTTTTTCAAGAATACGTGCCGGAAACATTACAGCAATACCATCTGCAACAGAACCAGTCTGATTTCTTGTAAAAGAAAACTTTTGTGCACCAATAACCCATTCTTTTTGATTTGTTGCTGCAAATAAATTTGAGGATAAAAATAATAATGTTAGAAAAAGCTTAAACTTCCTCGTCATCATCCCCGCTGCCATCCATTGGAAGGCCTTTCCACTTAGCTACAAGGTAAGCATTCATAAAATCATCAAGGTCGCCATCCATAACTCCCTGTATATTTCCAACAGAGTATTTTGTGCGGTGATCTTTAACCATAGTATAAGGACAGAAAACATAAGAACGAATCTGGCTTCCAAAAGAGATGTCTTTTTTCTCTCCTGCAAACTTAGAATTTTCCTTTTCTTTCTGTTCCCTGTAATATTCATAAAGTCTTGCTTTAAGCATGTTCATACAAGACTGACGGTTCATAATCTGGCTGCGTTCGCTCTGGCAGGCAACAACAATTCCAGTAGGGATATGGGTAAAGCGTACAGCAGAGTCTGTTTTGTTTACATGCTGACCACCTTTACCACCAGCTCGGTAGGTATCTACACGCAAATCTTCAGGACGGATATCTACTTCGATAGTGTCATCCAGAACAGGATAAACATAAACAGAAGCAAAGCTGGTATGGCGGCGGGCATTTGCATCAAATGGAGAGATTCTTACAAGACGATGGATTCCACCTTCGCCCTTGAGGTAACCGTATACAAAATCACCTGATATTTGAATTGTAATAGATTTAATTCCACCTTCGGCTTCGAGTTCATCCATTACTTCTGTTTTATAACCGTGGCGTTCTGCCCAGCGCAGATACATACGGCTTAGCATAAAAGCCCAGTCACAAGCTTCGGTACCACCGGCACCTGCATGTACTGTAAGATAAGCATCATTCTGGTCAACTTCGCCGGATAAGAGGTTTAATATATTTAATTTATCGAATTTTTCTTTTGCAGCCTCGTACATCTGGCGAACTTCATTTTCTTCGTCCTGACCACCAGATTCGGCAGCAAGTTCATACATGGCATCAAGGTCATCCATGTCTTTTAATAAGTCTCGCCATGGTTCAACACGGTTTTTAAGACGTCGAACCTGTGCCATAACTTTTTCTGCAGCCTCATGGTCATCCCAAAAACCGGGAGCTTCGGACTGCTTCATTTTTTCTGCAATAGATTTATCAATAGCGTCCGAGTCAAAGACGCCCCCAGACATTCATAATTTCTTCGCGCAACTGTTCAATCGGTAATTTTATTTCTTCTAACATTCTTTAAGAATATCAGTTATGGGGGATTTTTACAATAAGTTAAAGCCGGCGGTTTTGTAAATCCGAAGATCCGACCGGAAGCCAGTTTTTTCTATACAAAGACCTATTATTCCGGTATTGCGATACGGTCCAAGGTATAATTCATCCAGATTTTTGTTTGAAGAGGATAAACTTGGGCGACTTTTACAAAGCCTTTTGCGGCTTCTTCAAAATCTCCGGTAAAGAAATAGGCTTCTGCAATGTAAAAAAGAACACGGTTTCTGACGCTTTCGCTGATATTTGTGCCGTTTAATTTATTCAAAAGCACAATTGCTTCTTCATATTTTTCCTGAACAAAGGTGTTTTTAAGAACTTCAAAAAGCAAAAAGTCGTCGCCGGAGTCCGGAGAAATTAAATCTTCTTCAAAAAAGTATGGCGAAACAGGACTTCTTCCATTTTTTGTTGAATATGAAGAAAACTGAGAAGCTTCTTTTGCAACATCATCAGAAATCAGACTGTCGCCCTGCCCCTGACCTTCTACATAATTTATAAAAGGAAGCGGAGTTTCGCGTAGGGTTCCATCTGTATACAGTTTTTCATCATTCTTTTTCTTTGCTTCAATATCCTTTTGCTGGGGTGCAATAAGATGAACACCTTCTACTGTAGAGTTCATAGAAACTAAAATCAAATCAAAAGGACGGTCTGTAAAGGCAATTACTGCATAAAAATAATCATTATAATCGCTTACAGAATCTGTATATCCGCAGGCCTCTGCAGGAAGCTCTGCAAGAAAATAGGCACCACTAAGCTGACTATATGAAGAAATTGGTCTTGTATCGCGATAAATAAGAAGTTTTGTAATCTGGGGTTCCGGATTTTGTGGAAGAGTCCAGTAAATATTTATTCTTGTTCCCTTTGCTGCAATAGCCTGAATATCGGTTACAATAGGTTTATTCTGAGCAGATAAGGCTGCCGCAATTGCAAGAAGAAATGATAAAGCAATGAATCTCTTTTTCATAAACAAATCCTAATAAATATTCCTCAACAAATCAAGAATCGAAGGTCTTTCAACAGCATTGCGGATTTCGTCTACAAGCTCCTGACCTTTTACTTCATTCTTTACTACAGCGTTTCCTCTTTCGTCTGCAGCAGGAACGTTATCTACAGCATTTCCGTTTGCATCATTATTTGCCTTTTGTACCGGCAAGGAAACAAGGACAATTTCATCGTCTATATTTATTTTATCGTAAAATCCGTGATTTTCTATAGTTGCTTCAGAGATTTCTTCTCCGGCAGTGGTAATTGTAATAGAACCAAGGACATCTGCATCGCGGTAATACAAACCTACTCCGGAATCTGCAGTGCGAATCTGACCTTTTTTAATAATCTTAAGCTGAGCATCCTTCACAATATTTTCTGATTTTCCAAGGTCAACAAGAATTGTCTTTCCGTTGCGGGCAAGAATCTTTCCGCGGACTGTAAGCTTTTCCAAAACTGAATTACGGAAGCGGCGCAAAACTGTAGAAAAGCGGTTGTTTCCTGTACAATAAAAAGAGTTCTTGGAAATTTCAAGACCCGTTCTGCCGGAATACATTGTGCTCGAAAGTGTCATGTCATTTTCACCTTCGCTTAAGGAAAGGATGATAAAATAATCAAAGCCGCCGGCACGAGAATTTTTGAAGGCTTCACCATAACCGCTAACAGGAGTAACCTGAGTTTTTACAGAAGTAATTGCAACTCCTGAAAAAATATCAGCCGCAGCATTTGCAACAAGACGGTTTGTATCGGCATGAATAAAGGTAGAATTTGTATCTTCATAGAAAACTGCAATATTCCAGCGGGTTTTATCTAAATAGAAAGGTTCCACATTCCACTTTTTTCCAAGTGTATCTGTAAGAAGATAATTATATGCTTCAATTTTGTCATTAAGCTCTGTCAAAAGCTTTTTTCCACCGGCAGCTGCAATCTGCTCACTATTATGTTCTTTTATAAATTTAAGCTGCTCAAGGTAAAGCTCATGCATTCCGTTTATTTCAAGAATCTCTGCATAAGCAGCTCTGGCTTCGTAATTCATAGGATCAAGTAAAAGGGCTCTCTGATACTCATAGACTGCCCCGGAACCATCATAACGAGAAGCATATTGTTTAGCATTTTCAACATGATACTGAGCATAGAGGCTTCTGTGCGTATCTTCCAGAGAAAGTGTATTTCTAACTTCGTTTTCCAGAGCACTTCTCATAATTTCATCCTGAGGATTTATAGAAAGACCGGCTGTCCAGGTTTCAATTGCGCCTGCAATATTTCCAAGCTTTGTCTGAGAAACGCCCTTAATAAACCAGGCATTTGTATTTTTACGGTTTCGGCTTATAAGATAATCGCTTATATCAATTACATCTTTATATCTTGCCTGTTTATATAAAACTGTAGAAAGCATGTCGTAAGCCTTGTCGTAATTACTGTTTACTTCTACAGCAATACGGGCCTGTTTTTCGGCAGTAATATAGTCGCCTTTCATTGCATAAATAATAGAAGCAAGATAATGAACTTCACTTTCGCCCGAATAATAAGAAAGTGCTTGTCTTAAATAATTTTCTGAATCTTGAGTATTTCCGCGTTCTGCATTTACAAGGGCCAGGGACAAGAGAGCCTTGCGGTTTGTATTCTGTCTTTTAAGTGCTTCCATATACTGATTTTGTGCACCGGAAAAACGTCCTTCGTAAAGCTCAATTTCGGCAAGTCCAAAGTGGGCATCTATATCATTGGGATATTTTTTAAGGATACTATTGAAGATTGCACGACCGTCATCTATGCGGCCAAGAGAAACATAAACCATTCCCTTGAGGTTTTGAATCTTCTGATTATTTTTTTCGTATTTTTCGGCATTTTCAAGATAATTAAGGGCAAGATCAAATTCGCCAAGCTTATAAGAGCATTCTGCAAGCTTATACCAGGCATCGGTAAAAGCAGGATTTTCTGCAGTTACTTCAAGATAATACTGAGAAGCAACATAAAAGTTTTCATTCGCCTGAGCTTCCATTCCAAGATTGTATTTATCAAGGGCCCCTGCTCCAAAAACAAGAGCCGGCAGCAAAAGGAGGCATACCGATAATACAAGTGTCTTCTTACTCTTCATCATCTTTTTGATTTTCATTGTTTCTGATTACCTTAATTACATTAATTCTATGGCCTTCCATATCCTGGACAATAAAATCATAATTGTTCCAGGAAGACTTTTCATATTTAACAGGAACCTTTCCAAACAAATCAAATACAAATCCGCCCAGAGAATCAAAATCTTCATTAGGGAACTGGGCCCCAATAGTTTCGTTCAAATCATCAAGGTCTACACGGGCATCGCAAAGCCATACGTTTTCGTTTATTGTAATTATGTCTTCGCGTTCTTTATCAAACTCATCCTGAATATCGCCTACAATCTCTTCAATAATATCTTCCATTGTGACAATACCGGAGATTCCACCGTATTCATCAATTGCCATTGCAATATGCAGGTGGTGGCGCTTGAACTCACGAAGCAGAGAGTCTATACGCTTGCTTTCGGGAACAAAATATGGCTTACGGATTATTTTTAATAAATCTATAGGCTGATTTTCGGCAAAAGTTTTAAGAAGATCTTTTACATAAAGAACGCCTACTACGTTATCTATAGAATCGGTATATACAGGGAAACGCGAATGGCCGCTTGCAATGATTTTTGTTACAAGTTCATCCTTTGGTGTGTCCGAAGAAATAAAGTCTACGTCAATGCGTGGAACCATAACTTCTTTTACAGAGGTAATAGAAAGATCTTCTACACCCTGAATCATATCTTTTTTTTCTTCGTTGAGGATTTTTTGTTCTATAATGTCATTTTCGTCGGCGTTTTTTGCAGCGTTTTTCTTTTTATGTCCAAACAAACTCATTTTATAATAATTTCATCCTTTAATTTTTCAAGTATATTTTCCTGCAGAACAAGCATCGGGCACTCTGGAGCAACCCCCTTTTCTATATGCTCTTCTCCGTGGTCCATTCCATTTAAATGAAGGAGGCCATGAAGAAGAAGACGCTTTAGTTCTACATTAGTATCTTCATTAAAATATTCGGCATTTACAGGCAAGGTATCAAGACTAATTGCAATATCTCCTACACATTTCCATTTGCCTTCTTCATCTTCGTATTCTTCATCGTTTTCAAAAGATAAAACATCTGTAGGAGCATCTATGTTACGATAGGCAGAATTAAGTTCTTTTATATATTGGTCATTACAAAAGAGTACAGAGATTTCTTCCTGGTCATAATCAAGTTCCCGGGCTGCAAGACCAATAAAGGCTTCTACTTTATCGAGCCATTCGGGTTCTTTTAAGCCCTCCTGTACCGAAACATATACTCTATTTGCCATTCTTTTCTGCCGCCTTTTTCTTTTCTGCACTTTTAGTGCTTTCTTTTGTATTTTCTTTTGCACTTTCTTTAGCAGCAGTTTTTGCTACTGCTTCTACAGGCTTTGACTGTTCAGGCTTCTTTTCGGCATCAGGGTCCTGCTGGTCAGGATACTCAATACGGCTGTGATAAAAACCTGCAAGAATCTGAACAAAGGATTCTTTAATTTTTGTAAGGTCTCTATAAGTAAGGTCACAGTTATCAAGCTGATGAGCCTCGATTTTTGCATTTATAAGAGTTGTAATAAAGGTTTCAAGCCGCGGAATAGAAGGATTTTTTAAAGTATGACAGGCAGCCTCTACTGTATCGGCAAGCATTACTACACCACTTTCTTTTGTTGCAGGAGGACGTCCTGGGTAAGCAAAATCTTCAGGAGAAAGAGTCGGATCTTTTTCTTTTGCCTCATTATAAAAATATTGAATTACACTGTTTCCGTGATGTTCTGCAATTACATCGATTATAACCTGCGGAAGATGCATCTGGCGGGCTTTTTCAATACCCTTCTTTACATGACTTTTGATAATTGTAGTATAAAGATTTGGATTAATATCGTTTTTACGCTCACTTTCGCCCTGCTGATTTTCTACAAAATATTCGCTCTGGTCAATTTTACCAATATCATGGTAGTAACCGCCAACCCGGGCAATAAGAGGATTTGCTCCAATTTCGCGGCAGGCAAATTCAGCAAGCTGCGAAACCATCATAGAATGCTGGTAGGTGCCGCTGGCTGTAATACACATCTTTTTAAGAAGAGCGGCGTTTGTATCGCTCAAATCCATAAGACGGAAAACAGAGGCTGTGTTGAGCATATATTCAAGCGGAGTCAAAAGTCCAAGAGTAAGAATGCCGGACAAGAAGCCGTTACACAAAATGCCTGGAATAAGCTTTACATTAGCAGCAAAAGTTTCATTAAATACAACAATCAAAAGTACAAAGAAAACAAGGTCTGTCAAAGCAAGAATAATACCTGCAAACACAAGATCAATTCTTCGCTCTACCTTGCGCACAATTGCAACAGAGCTTAAAGAAGTTGCAAGAGTAAAGAGAAAGGGAACAATATCCCAATTGCCGGAACCTAGTACAGCAAAAGCCATTACAAAAGAAAAAAGCGCTGCGGAATTCTGGCCATACAAGATTGTAATTATCATTGCAAAAAGACTTGCAGGAATAATGATACAAAGTGCATAAGGTGTAGAACAAACAGGAAGTTTAGTACCAAAAGAAGCGGCAAAGAAAAGAATTAAAAGGAATATTACCTGCAGCAGGGGTTCCTGAAGCTTGATTTTGCGGCCCAAGGGTAACAAAGAAAACAAGAGGTAATACATTATAGAAATAACAAGCAGATACAAAAGCTTGTTTGCAAAAGCCCTGTAATCAATATACAAGGGAGAAGCAATCATTTTCTGCAGTTTGGCATATGCCTCTTCTGTAATTTCAAAACCTTTTTTAATAATCTTTTCACCGGCAACAATTGTTACAGGATTTGCATCGTCGGCAGGAATATTCTTTTCGGCAATAATTGTTCGGTCCGAAATTTGTCCTACTTCAAAATCTTCTATAGAAAAGCTTGCTACAGTTTCGCTTGTAGTGATTTTTGCAAATACAAGAGCAGAAACTGCAAGATATCCTATTATGAGCAAAAGCAAAAAAGGATATTTAGTTTTAATATACTGACCGGCAGAAGCAAAGAAAATTCCAACAGGATTCTTTTTTTCGCTGGTCTTATTATTCTTCTGAGGTTTGTTTTTCATGTTCATAAGCCCTTACAATTTTTTTAACAAGACGATTCCTTACAACATCATCTGCTGTAAGCTCCATAAAGCCTATATCTTCTATTTTATACAAAATACTGATTGAATGCACCAGACCGCTCACGTGTTTTTTAGGAAGATCTGTCTGGGTCGGGTCGCCGGTAACAAAAACCTTTGCATTTTCACCCATGCGGGTAAGGAACATTTTCATCTGCGAAACTGTCGTATTCTGTGCTTCATCAAGAATGATTACTGCATTATTAAGAGTACGTCCTCTCATATAAGCAAGAGGGGCAACTTCTATTATACCTGCTTCGGTAAGCTTGCGTACAGTCTCTACGCCAATAACAGTTTCCATTGCATCTCTGATGGGCCTGAGATAAGGATTTATTTTCTGCTCAAGGTCTCCCGGAAGAAAACCAAGATTCTCTCCTGCTTCTACAACAGGACGGGTAATAATGAGCTTGTTCTTTTTATGAGAAAGGACCAGACGAAGAGCCTCTGCTACTGCAAGAAAAGTTTTTCCGCTTCCGGCAGAACCCGTGCAGAATACCATGTCTTTTGTCTGTAAAAGATTAATATACTCTGCCTGATTTTGTGTTCTAGGATAGATTTTTTTTACAGCACCAGGCACAGTTATAGAAATTTCATCGGCATTAACTTTTTTCTGAGTATTAAGAACAGAAAGAACGACATCTTCGCTGTTCATACCGCCGTCATCAATTTCATCTACAATGCGGTCTATAATAAATTGAAATTTCTCGCAGATTTCTTTATCACTAGAGTCAATAGAAAGTTCATTTCCCCTCGTAAAAACAGATACCCCAAGACTTTCTTCTATGAGTCTTAAATTGCTGTCATTTGTTCCGCAAACGCAGGATATTATATTGTTATCCGGAACAACTATTGTATATTCGCTCAAAAAATCCTCTATTATTATATTTTATATTGCAAGTTGATTATGTGCAAGACTTATTTCAAAACCCACAAAGAATCGTCTTTTTCTTCCTTATATTCATATGTAAGGTTTGACTTAATACTCTGCATTGGATTCCATACTACACCAATCGAAAAAGATGGATCAAATAAATAACGCTGTGGACCATTAGTAGGTTTTACAATTTTTGGTTCAAACTTACAGGCCATGTTAAAATCCCAGTCGTGAAGCTCATGAGTAAGTGTCAGATTAAGAGATTTGAGTTTAAAACCAGAAGCCTCTCTGTTTTTACGGAATGCATTGCCTTCCCAACCCCAGCCGTTTGAACCGTAAATACCAAAGGATTGAATTAAATCTATTGCCATTCTTGAGGCAAAGTTACTTCCGTAAATATCAGCATTTGAGAATTTTCCCTGTTCCTGGAAATACCAATATATAGATGAGTTTCTGGAAGTAGCAGAAAATGTAAGCTTAAAGAAATTATTAATATTAAAAGTAAGAGATGGAGAAATCTGGAAATAAGAGTTTGTTGGCTTAATAAAGTCATAATTGATATTTGTAGACAAGCCCGGAGCCCAGGTAATTCTGTTTAACCATTTATAATATGTTTTTGAAGGCAATGAATAAGAGAATGTTGCAGAATAAGGAGCAAATTCTTTTTCTTTGCGTTGAACATAACCTTTTTTACCATCTTCATTTGCTGTTTCTATAAACAAATCATATTTATATGTGTATGAACTGGTGTAAGAAACCGAAAACTGCTTGTAAGAAAGAGACAACTTAAGGCTTTCGGGATGCTTATCTTTATTTTCAGTATTATCGTTGTAAACATAACTGAAGGATTCTGAAAATTTTAATGTGGAATTAAAAAGATTTACAGAGAGAGACTGCTGGAAAGGATTATATTGAAGAGTAGAATCCTCCTTGCTCTTTTCATAAACACCTGTGCTCATATTCAGGTTTACATAAGGAAATATAAGACTAAGCGAACCGGTATATTTTGCTACCTGAGGTTTTAATGTTGAAGAAAGAGTTAATGTCTGCTTGAATTTGGAATCCAGCTCTTTCATTCCAAGAGTCAAACTAAGAGAGTTTACAGTAACACTTTCTGTATCATCAAAATCAAGCCAGTTTTCTTCCCATTCAGGATTATCTGCATCTCCAGTAAACTTTTTTCTGTAGATTTTCATTGTATTATTCCAGGTAAGTCCTGTTTCTGAGAAGGCTGGTATATATGCAAAAGGCATTATGCTTATAGAGTTTGTATTTGTAAGATTTCGGGTTTGAGCTGAATAATCTGCCTTTTTAAGGCTCTTTTTCTCTGTATCTTTATAACCGTCTGTATTAGGATGATCCTGCCAGAGAGGATCATAGGAAAGAGAATTTCTCATTGAGAAAAAGCTGCCGCCGTAACCAAGATTGCTTGTAAGAGATACAGGAGTTTTAATAGTGTACATTGTGGAACGAACTTTTTCCCACTTAAAATCCTCAGGAGTGTTCAAATATCTGTTACCACTACTATCTGTCGAATTATAAGCAATCTGAGTATTTATATTTGAGTTTACATTGTAATCAAGTTTATATGTTAATCCCGAAATTGTTGTCGCACTGGTAGATGTTCCAGTCAATTCAGGAAGTTTTGGCAAAGGAATAGAAGCTTTTTCCTCATTTTCTACCTTTTCGTCTGTCTGGGTAATTTCAGTTTTCTTTTCGCTTTCGGCATTTTTTTCTTCTGTCCCTTCTCCGGCTTCTTCCTGGGCCTGTTTTGCGGCCAGTTCAGCTTTTTCGCGTTCTTCTGCTTCTTTATCAAGTACAGACTGAGGTTTTAAATCATCAGGCTTTGTAAGAGAACTTGGAAAGGTAACTTTTTTGCTATCTGCGCTAACCTGCTTTAACGGCCATTGAAATAGAGTTCCACTAAAAGTAATAGTTGCATTTGCCGGGGTAATCTGACTAGGATAATAAAAAGAACGTTCAGGAGAATAATATTTCCAGTCGCTATCTTTTTTTGAGTTTTCATCTGCATTTAAAGCCTTATCAGATTTTTGAAGTGTATTAATATATATAGAAGAATTCAAAGAAAATGAAACAGAATTAAGATATGGTTTTATAACAGCAGGCAATGTTGGTGAATAAGATGAATTCAGCTTCCATACAAGGTTACTTACAGAACTTGATGATGTTGAAGAATCTTCATCAGCTTCATTACTCAGATCAATTAAATAAGAAATCCAGTCCATTGATTCATTACGTGTTTTAAAGTCCCCGTAAAAATATGGATCAGAATAAATTGGCAGTGAAACTGTAAGCTTAAAAGGCTTCGAAAGTGTAAAATCAAGATTTGCACCATAACGGAAGGGCATCTTTATTCCCATAAAGTTTGATTTATCGTAAATGGTGTTTCCTGATCTGGAAATGGCAGAATAATCTGTATTATTCTTAAAAACTGTATTACTAAAGCCTAATAGAAAGTTAAAATCGAGGTTAGTAATGTAATTTTTTGAAGGACGCATTTTTCCTTCAAGTCCAACAACAGCACCAAGATTTGAATACCAGTCGCCAATGAGTTTTATATATGTAGAAGTATCGCCGGAATAACTTTTGTCAAGATTATGAAGCATAAGCCCCTGACGTTCCTGTTCTTTTAATTCTGTAGGACGCATAAAGTTATAAACAGCTTTAAGAGATTCTTCTGTTGTAGATTCTGTAGAGTCTGATGAAGAACTTGATGAAGAGCTTGATGAGCCGCTGCCTAATGGCTTTCGACCTTTTAAGTAAACAGTTGTCTGAACATATTTTCCTTCGCGGGGTTTAGAACCGAATACAGGATTATAAATAAGCTCATCTTTTGGATAGTAAAAAGCCGGAAAATATAAAACAGGCACAGGACCTACATAAAGCAGAGCATTAAGGAAGGCAAACTCACCGCCGGGAAGCAGCCAGGTTCTTGAAGCATCAATATGCCAGTGAGGATCAGGTTCATCACAGAAGGTCAGACTTGAGTTTTTGAATGCAATTGTATTGTTTTCGCTTTTACCAAAAATATCAGAGAATACAATGAGGGTAGAACCTGAAGGTAAGTTAAGGGCGTCGCTTTTTGTCTGCACTACTCTTCCGTCGTCAAAGATACCTTCGAGGGTTGCTGTGTTCATAAGCAGAGAGCTTGCAGTTGTTGTTTCGCCACCGGCCGATGAACTTTTTGTTGTAATTTCTACATTTCCTTCGGCATAAAGCATTTCGGACTGGCGGTCGTATGTAACTTTATCTGCCTTGATTTCTGAAACAGTGCTTCCTTTTGCAACAGATATTTCTACGCTTCCTTCAAGAACAATTGAATCCTGAGAATCTTCAGAAGTCTCTTCGCTATTTTTTTCTTTTTTATTTTTTTCATAAGTAGTCTGGCGGGCATTTGTAATTGTGATTGTTGTTGTTTCTTCGGAGGTTGATTGGGCATGCAGAAATGTCATACATGACAGAATGATTATTGAGAGAAAAAATG
>Ga0310697_10001341_pt1 | contig 29133 bp, 19 predicted proteins | sample 172DNAGHGlowgp2_FD_203883 | JGI IMG/M metagenome (GOLD analysis project Ga0310697, IMG submission 203883) | Sheep rumen microbial communities from Palmerston North, Manawatu-Wanganui, New Zealand - 1728 DNA GHGlow gp2 (v2) (version 2) | ecosystem: Host-associated > Mammals > Digestive system >... | reverse complement strand
TCCTCTTTCGTTACATTTTTTTTGTTGTTTTCCATTGCGTTGATTTTTGATGTTAAACTTCTATGCTATAATATAGTAGCATATGTTCCAAAATTCAATCCGAAAAAATATTTTAGCATTTTTTAGCATTTTTTTTGAATTTTTCAAAAATGTTACTATATTATAATACCAGAGAGCTCTGGTAATCAAAAAGAGAAAAAAGCAATTTTAAGTAATAATTTAAAACAAAAAAATGACAAACAATGTTTTAAAGAATGAAAGTGGAGCTTTCAACGCAGATGGTAAGACCGTATTCAACTACTACGATTTCCGCGGTTGCAGAGAATTCAATATCGTGATTCCCGGAACGGCAACCATTGTCAACAGTCCTGTGGAAAGTGGTGGTGAGAAATGGCATCATACAGAAGAGACGAAGAACAAAATGAGTGTTGCACACACAGGGAAGAAACACTCGGAAGAAGCGAGACATAAAATGAGTGAATCCCGAAAGGGTATGAAGCTTTCAGATGAGGCCAAGAAGAAAATAGGTGATGCTAATAGGGGTAAAGTCGTATCAGATGAAGCGAGACATAGAATAAGCGAGGCCAATAAAGGCAAAACATTGTCGGAAGAAACAAAGCGCAAATTAAGTGAAGCTCACAAGGGGAGGGTTGTTTCCGAAGAAACGAGACGCAGAATGAGTGAAGCTCACAAAGGGAAAAAGTTTACGGAAGAGCACAGGAAGAACATAGGTGAAAGCCGTAAGGGAATGAAGTACAACAAACATAAAAACAAAGATGTTCTGCCGATAGAGATTGTTCCAGAAAAGACAGTCGAGCCAATAGTTAATGTTACCATTCCCGAGACAAAGATTCGCAAGTCAATGTTTGAAACCGTGAAAGACTTCCTCTATTCCAAAGTGTTGACCGGTTTCAAAAAACTGACATCATTTTTCATTATCAAGCGGAAGCAGAACGAGACCAATGATGTAAATAATAATGTTGAGACAACAAACAACCAAACAGTTGAATCATATGTTGAGAGTTCGAAAAGAGACGATCTTATTCCGGTAAAGATTGAGTCTGCCGAAGACTTCCGAATCGCAAACGACCTTCCGAAGATCAACATGTCTTGCATCGACATGAAGCCCCGCGCCATTCGTTCAAACAGAAGAACGTCCAATCGTCGTAACTATAAAAGAACCGAAACAAGCGCAACAACTATCAAGCATAATGACGACAGCACCCAAGCTGCCTAAATCAAACCTTTAAAAGCAAAAAGACGTCTTGTTTATTCAGGACGTCTTTTTTCTATATTATATATAGAATTTCCATATGAATGCGAAAGGTAACACAAGCAAAATGTTATTTTTAATCAATTCCTATATATAATAGGAAACGATTAAATTTTAACTTTTGCTTGTGTTACCCCCCCCTCTAACACTCTAACGATAGTATGTCTTTCTTTGCTATACTTCTTCAAGCTTGCCCTGCTCTTTCCACTTGTACAGAGTCTTTCTGCTGATACCGAGAGCTTCCGCCGCCGCAGACACACTGTCGTACTCCTTGCCGTCAACAGAGATTTTCTTACCCTTCGAGCCGCCCTTGCGCCCGTTGACACTTCTATGTGACGAGTGCTTCTTCAACAGATACGAGTATGTCATTTTTGTAATGTCGTCGTTATCTATATCCAGTTTGTTCACCTTTTTGTCGATGAACATATCCTTGAACAGCTCGAAAGTTCCTCTTAGTCTGTGTATTTCCCTATATGCCTCGTCGCACAGGTTAGTATAGTCGTTCCATTCAATACCCTCTTTGAACTTCGTCCGCATATACGCCGCCGTAATCATGCAATCGTCCATGTTCCCCATCACCATCACATAGACTATAGCGTTGTTGTACATGGAATCCCATTCGTGATTATATCGAAGCATGTCCCTCACATCGCGCATATTGCTTTTTGTCACCGTTCCGTTCAGCTTGACATAAGCATTTATGAACCTGTCAAAGGTCTCTTTCATCTCGTCGAAACTGTTGCAGAAAGGATCCATGCTGAGATAATTGAAGATTTCTTCCAGTATCTCTTCCAAATCCCCCGTAAAAATCTTTTTCATCCCGACATCGACATCCGTGTCGATCCAGTAGCTTCCGTTCTTGTTCCTCTTCACCATGTCCCAGTTGAAACGCACCATCTTCCCCGCGAAGTTGCCGCCCTGCAATGTTGTGTTCCTTGTGTTCTTCACATCCTTGTCAAGATAGACAAGATTGACATCAAAACTGTTTTCCTTTAGCCTGTTGTAGATGACCTGTGTCTGTCTTTCATGTTTCATTACACAGAGTATCTTGACGTATGCGTCTGCCACTCTCTCGTTCAGTGTCAGTTTGTCGCCCAGCCTCCCAAGACATTCACCAGGAACACCATACCTCAGTTTCAAAATATCTTGGTCCTTGACAATAAGCGCATCGTATAGGCTTATAGGATTCCTCATCGCGTTCAATACGTCCACCCGATGTCCCAGGTGTCTCGTTGCTTTCTCAATATCGCGTTCCCCGATTGCCCTGTATGTGTTTTTGATGTCCTGTATCCTGACAGGTATCATCACTTTGTCTATACATTCCTTGTCCCTTACCCTGTTTGCGTACTGGATTATGCCGAGACCCGTAGTATTGATGATATAGATTCTCGTTTTCCGTCCATCCATGTAGAGGTTTATACCGGCCTGGCCATAGACACTGAACATGGTTATCTGCGACTTCACCGTGTGCTCATTCAGAATAATGTTGACATTCTCGTCATACCTGCTGTTGAACATGTCGACTTCCAGGCCGTAATATCTCTTCCAGTTCTCCTCGTCCTTGTAGTTTGCCCTGTCCTTGAACACCAGCGCGTAATGGTCTTTGTCTGCAATCCATTCCTTGATGTCCTGTATGACATATCCCATATAGTCCCTGTGATAGAAAACCATGTCCGTTTTCACCTTGGGTGCCTCCCGGGTTACCTTTATCTTGTAACAGTCGAATTCCTGCGTCTCGTAGCTCGGTGTGCCCGTCATCAGTATCTTCACCGCGCTGCTCTGCGGCAGGCAGCGTTTTATCTCGCTGATGCTTTCCAGCCGGTAGTCGTACATGTACCAGGTGTGCACCTCGTCGACAATCACATAGTCGAAAGGCAGCTTGTACATACCGTGAAGCACAAAGGACTCCCAAGTGGTACAAATATTCTGGTTCCTCTCGATGCAGTGCTTTATCGTGTCATATTGGTACAGGTTCTCTTCCTTGCTGTCTGTATCGATAATCACCCATCCGTCCACGCCCTTGAAGCTGTCGCGATTGATGCTTTTCATCGGGGTGACGAAACAGACTCCCTTTTTGAAGAATCGGTTGTTCAGCAGCCATTCTATATCTGATTCGTTGCTTACGGCCTCGCCGTAGCGCTTCCCCATATAGGTCTTGCCGAGTCCGCACCCTGCGAAGAGATGGTTTATCTTGTCGTGGCTCCACTCAATGTCTATGTCGCTCAGACTCTGTCCCTCTTTCAGTGTGTATTCTGCATCGGGCTTGTAGGTCTCTATGGCCATCGGCTTGAATTCCCTTATGACATCAAACTTGAATCCGAGGTTGTTCCTTGCCCAGTCCAGTATCTCGCCCTTGAAAGGATAGTTCTTGCCTTTGTGGTTACGGTAGGCCTCGTTGTATTCTTTCCACAGTTCTTTCTCTGTTTTCTCTTTTTCCCTGCGGCTCAATATTTCGGGGATGACTCTGCTCCATACATCTTTGCATTTGTCCTTGTCGAAGTCGAAGTATTTGAACACCACCCACATCAAACGTCGTGTGTTGGTGTAGGAATAGCCACCCGGCAGTTCTGCAAGTTTTGTCTTCGCCTTGTATTTCCTATCGGATCCGAACACGACTTCCGTCTGCTCGAATTCCTCTTCTTCCAGGTGTATGTCGTCAAGGTTTATCGGTTCATTCGTGTGTTCGGGGTATTCGTTCCATAGCGGATCGTACTGCGTTAAATATATGCCCTGTCCTGCGTGCATGGTGCACTCGTCCAGCACGTCGGGACTGTTGATTATATCCTCATACTCTTTGCCGAGCACCTTCGCCACGGCGCGGCACATGGCGGACGCGCACATCGAGGCTTTCTTAAAGTTGGTCTCGTTCTTCTCGCAGTCGAACTTGCATATCAGGTGAAAGCTGCACTCGGAAAAAGACTGTTGAGCCCATACACACTCGCCGAAACGGAAGAACATCTCATCGACGAAAATATGATACATCTGGTAGAACTCCTTTTTGCGTTTCTCGCTGACCCAGATCCATTTTGTCTTGTCCTGCTCGTCGGGTTTGGCAAAGTAGTATTCCCCGTTCTGTTTGTATTTCTTCCAGTCCAAATCAGTGAAGGTGGTGAGGTTCCAGCTGCTGTAGCCGTCGATGTTGCCCTTGGCGATACGGTGCCCGCAGTCGAAGGTCTGTATCAGCGGTGCCGCGTCTTTTCTAGACGGGTCGATTGCCGAAAGGTCTATCTCGCCAAGTGTCTTGATGTCGCACGGGTCGCCTTCGCGTGTGGTCTGTCTGTGGAATATGTTGAACTTTATGCCTTTGATGTCTTCCATATAGCTAAAAAGAGGGCATCCGCCATGCTTCGGGGCCGTGACTCCCTTAGGCAAGGCGGATGCGCCTGTATTTCTCTCCCTTCGATGCCGGCCCTTGGTCACGGTCGGCCGGCATCAGGTGTATATGTCATTGTCTCTGTTAAATAATAACCGTTCTTTATGTCAAAACGCACTGTCTATGTGCTAAATAATGCTAATAATCAACGTAAAAAGACTGGATTTATTGTGCGTTTCAGTGATATTCTCGCCGTATCGCGTCCGAATTCTTCTTGCCTGACAGTTGCAAGGTTTACACGTCCGGACTCACCACGGGCCGAGAAAAAAGCAAAAAAAGATGCCCCAAAGCTCATGGGACATCATCCTTATTCTGTCGCTTTTCTCTCGTTTCGGGATTTTGCCATCAATCTCTCTTCTTCTGCGATATAGCCTTTGGTAATGTCGAAATAGTAGGTTTCCGTACCCATTCCGTTAAGCGGTTTGAAATCCAGGATGTCGTAGAACCGTCCTTCCTGTTCAAATAATTTCTGTCTTTCATATCTTTCATGGCAGAACGGGCCCAGAATGTATTCCATCATGCAGTGTTCAATCGGCACATAGCCACTGTCGTATTCGATGACAAACGGATCGTCGATGTTGCAGCCTTTGTTGGCGATGTCGTACTTGTCGTATTTTTCTATGTCGATCTGTTCGCCCAATCTGTTGTCTGCTATTACCTTCCTTACGTCGTCCACGGTAAGCGGTGCGCATCCTGAGTTTATCGCAAACAAATCCAAGTATTCTTGGATGACCTTGCTATGCAGTATGAAATATAGAGTGAAACGCGGTAAATCAAGCAAAGATTCTTCGATGGTCTTGCCGTTTGCCTTCAACTGCTGCTTTATTGGTTTGATTGTCTTTCTGCATATCGGCTTGTTTGACAGTTTCGATTTGCTATAGGCTGTGATGTTACCCGATTTTTCACCCTTTGTGTTGGGTGTTTTTGTATCTTTTTGAGTACTCATTTTGTTGGTTTTGAAATATTTTTTATTGTAGTGTTCTCTATTAAAAATAAAATAATTTATAAAAATATAAGCCAAATTATCTGATATTTGGCGTCTTTTAGCGAAAAAATACATTCTATAATCCGTTGATTTTTGCCTATTTACAGATTAATATTGCTTTGAAAGGGCTTGGTTTTGAAAATTTTGCGTATATTTGCAAATTTAATGTACTTGATATCAAGTATAAGGTATAGAATGGCATTGCCAATTGCACATAAGTCTCATGCTGTTCTTATTGTTGGATTTAAACGCTCCGTCGGAGATTTGCGGACACTGAAATGAATGACAGACACGCAAGTGACAAAATACTGTTTCTCGGGACACGAGTCGTTCCCTTGCAAAACCCTCTGGCTGAAGAAAGGCTACGATTTCGTTTGCGCAGGACTCGATTTCAATGCACCAGACGCTGTGGTGCATCTTGGGGTGGGGAAGAATATGGTGACTTCTATCCGCTATTGGATGCGAGTCTTCGGCCTGCTTGATGGCTCCGAACTCACTACTCTGGCTCACTATATCTTTGACGATAATAATGGCTGCGACCGTTATCTGGAAGATATAGCCTCTTTACAACTACTTCACTTCGTACTTGTAAACAACGGAGAAGCGTCCATCTATCGGATGCTCTTCTGTGGTCTTCAACGTGAACGCAATACTTTCGACCGCGAACAGGTGCTAAACTATGTGTCACTTAAGATGGCGGAAGCCGGCAAGCAGAAGCTCTTCAACGCGAACACCGTGAAGAAGGATATTGCCGTCTTGTTGCAGAATTATTGCCTTCCCCGCAAGCCGCAGGGCAACGAAGACTTCTCGTCGCTGATGATTGACCTTGACCTTATCCGTCAAAACAACGAGGACAACAACTACTATTTCAATGTCGAAGGAAAGCGCCCTATCATCCCCGCCGTCTTTCTGTGCGCACTCCTTATGCTGCGAAGTGAAACAGGTGACAACAGCATCCCCTTTGACACCATCCAAAGCCGTATTGGCCTCACCTACTGTATGAACGACAGCGAAACAACCGGTATGCTACGCGATCTTTCAACCGACTATCCAGATCTGCTTTCCTATAGTGATGTGGCAGGTGTACGACAAATACAACTTGTCGGGGATGTAGATTATTACAAAGTGTTAGACAATTACTATGGCAAATAAAATATCCCTCTCCGCTAATCTTGAGAACGGATTCTCCGATAGTTCAAGTTATATTGCCACTCCTAATGTGCGGCAAAGTATCCGTACTATCATTGACGATTTTCATGCAGGCATTCATTCCTTTACTCTAGTTGGCTCATATGGTACAGGAAAATCCAGCTTCCTTCTTGCTGTTGAATCTGACCTAAAGGGGCATAACAAGAAACCCCTTTTGTTCAACTCGTCGACTCTTTCGTCAGCTGATAAATACAACATCGTTAATATAGTAGGTGACTATGAGGAGTTGTCCGTGTTGCTCAAAAGAGCGCTTGGTGTGGAGGAGAGTCGCATCAGCGCTGTAGATGAGGTGAAACACCATTATAGCGTCTGTCAGAAAAAGGGAGAGTTCCTAGTTCTTGTGATAGATGAATTTGGCAAAGTTCTGGAACATGCAGCAAAACATAATCCGGAGAAAGAACTCTATCTTTTGCAGAAGATAGCTGAATTTGCCAATGGCGCAGACAGGCAAATGCTTTTCATTACAACATTGCATCAAAACTTTGGGGCATATGCAAAGGATCTTTCACGAGAGCAACTGAACGAGTGGACGAAAGTGAAAGGTCGTTTTAAGGAGATACCCTTTGTGGAACCCATAGAACAGACCTTGCAACTTGCAGCGCAGAAATATACTGTACAACACGACAAACCCACAAAGGCCATCAAAAAACTCTGGAAGTTGGCGCAAGAAACACATATGGTTTCTCCAGAGTTTACTCTCCAGTCAGCAGAGCAAATCTATCCTCTTGACCCGTTTTCAGCATATGTTGTTACCTCCGCCATTCGTAAGTATGGACAGAATGAGCGCTCTCTATTCACGTTTTTGGCATCTAAAGGAAACGGGTCGGTTTCCGACTTCTCGCCCAAGGAAAATCTCACATACAATCTCGTTGACGTATACGACTACATAGTGTACAATTTCCAGTCATACATACGAGACACGAACGTTGATATTATGAACTGGAATGCTATGCAAGTGGCCATTGAGAGAGTTGAGGGACAAGTTTGGGAAGACCACGAGCAAATGATATCGGCCATAGGACTTACAAAAGCCATTGGATTGCTCAATCTGTTTGGAGTTGCTGGATTTAAGTTGGATGAAAAACAGTTCTCGGAATATGCACAATCAGCAATGATGATACCTGGTGCTGATGAGATAATCCGCAAACTTGAAGAGAAGAAGATTGTTCGGTATGCGACTTACAGAGAACGTCTGATGTTGTTCGAGGGAACAGATGTAGATATTGAAGCAGAAATACGCGAGGCTTCGCTTGTTGTTCCTCGTCCGGTTGCGTTTGTTGATGAGTTGAATGTTTTCTTCAACAAACGCATATCGCCTGTAAAAGCGCATTTCTATCAAAAAGGCACTCCGAGATTCTTCGACTATCTGGTGCTTGATGCTCCAATGAACATCTCACCGTCCGGAGATACAGACGGGTTTATTGAACTGATATTCTCCACCCAAAAAGATATTCTGGATGTAGTTAAGAAAGCAAGTACAGATTCAGACAACGCCTTAATATTTGCCGTCTTCCTTAACACCAACAATATTGTTGACCACCTTCATAACATCAAGAAATACTCGTATCTTCTCGATCGAGTGCTGGACAAAAACGATCATGTTGCCGTCTCTGAGATAAAGAAAATGAAGGAGTACGAAGAAAGCTTGTTGAACAAGGCTATCAGCGACAACCTTTTCTCTTATCGTGGTCGTGTCGTGTGGGTGTTCAATGGCAAGGAGCAATGTGTTGAATCTCATCGCGATTTCAATAGATTGATCTCTACTGTGTGCGACAAAGTCTATCCGCTCACGCCTGTATTAAGCAATGAATTGTGTAACAAACACAAACTGAGTGGAACTATTTCTGCTGCTCGAAAGAATTATCTTGTACAACTCGTAGAACACAATCAGGAAACCGATATGGGATTCCCTGAGGACAAATTTCCTCCGGAGAAGACCATCTACTATTCTCTTTTGAAGAGCACCGGGTTGCATATCAAAGGGGAATTTGCAGATAAACCTTCGAACGATGGTTTTATGCCAATATGGCAGGCTTGTGAAGACTTTCTCAGTACCACAGTCAACAAATCTCGCAAGGTATCTGAGTTGATAAAACTTCTTTCCAATCGCCCATATAAAGTAAAACAGGGATTGCTTGATTTTTGGATTCCAACCTATCTATTCATGAGACGACAGGAATATGCTCTCTACGATAGTAACACCGGAGCTTTCATTCCGAATGTGAATATGGAATTCTTTGAGTTGCTGCAGAAACACCCTGCTGATTTTGAGGTCAAGAAGTTTGCTGTAGATGGAGTGAAACTTGGTTTCTTTAATCAATATCGTCGGTTTGTGAACCTTGGGGACGAATTTGCTATTACCAATACAAGTTTCATTGAAACCATTAAACCATTTCTGGCCTTCTATGCGAGGTTGAATGATTATACAAAACATACTCGGAAACTTGACCACGAATCAACTCTGCGATTTCGCGAGGTTCTATCAAAAGCAAAAGATCCAGAGAAAGCGTTCTTTGATGATTTGCCGGAAGCACTCGGTTTTGACAAGAATCAATTGAAGCAAGAAGAATTCATCAACCAGTATGGTGATATTGTCCAAAGAGCCATCCGTGAATTACGCACATGCTACACTCAGCTAATAGATCGTATTGAGCAATGTGTTGTTGAGGGGTTAAGACTTGATTCTTATGATTACAACGAGTATATTCTTGAAATACGCGAAAGACTTGCAAATATCAAAACCCATTTGCTGACAGACAAACAGCGTGAATTCTACCAGCACGCCACCACGGAATATGACAATCGTATTCAATGGTATCAGTCGATATGCTATACGATATTGGAGCAGAGACTTGATACAATGCGAGATGAGCAAGAGGAAAAACTGACAGAAGATCTGGTGTATATGTTCCGTGAGTGCGAAAAATACGCAGATATCTCAAAAGTGCTCGATGAGAACGATAAGAGTGATGCCTATTCCATTGATATGGTGACAAACCGAGGGACAAATGTTAGAACAATGACCTACAAGTTGCCGGAAAAAGATAAGGCGGCATCTGCAAAGTTGGAGAAGGAAATAGGAAAGTTGCTTAAAGGAGACGACAATATGGTCGTTTGCACACTTCTGTCAATACTAAACAAGAAACTGACGAAATGAACGTAAGGCACATATTAGGCATATCTGGAGGGAAAGACAGCGCAGCTCTTTCCATCTATCTCAAACAGAAATATCCTGAATTGAAGATAGAGTACTACAATTCTGATACGGGTTGTGAATTGGCCGAAACAGAGTTGCTCATTGACCGTCTCGAAGCATATTTGGGAAAGATTGTTCGCTTGCGTGCGGCTAAAGATAGCCCTGAACCCACACCGTTCCACCATTTTCTTAAGGCGGCTGGTGGTTTTCTTCCTTCACCTCAAGCCAGATGGTGTACCCAGAAGATGAAGTTGCAAGAGTTTGAACGATATGTTGGTGACGATATGGCTGTATCATACGTCGGCATCCGTGGTGACGAAGACCGCGATGGATATATCTCCTCCAAACCGAATATTCAGGCGGTCTTTCCTTTCCGCAAAAACATTTGGAGCCTTGATGTCATCAACAAGTTTCTCGGTAACGATAATCTCGACCAGTTGGTGGCACTCTATGAACAGATGTGTCCGCAGGGATTGATGCACGATGAGATAATTGAGACGGCCAAACGCAAAATAGATAAACAATTCTTCTACTCAAAGAAGCTTAATGCATTACTCGATTACGATATTCGCCTGTTTAATCATGCCGTTTTTGAGTACTTGAAGACGACTGATTATCCTATTGGCAAATTGGTATCATTCCCTCTACTAGACAATACTGATGTGCTGGTAAAAGAAGACATTTTCCGTCTATTGCGTGAAAGCGGAGTGGGTGTTCCTGCCTATTACGAGGAAATACCTTTTGATGTGGAAGGAAAACAAGGGACATATTGTCGCAGCCGTTCCGGATGTTATTTCTGCTTCTTCCAGCAAAAGATAGAATGGGTTTGGCTTCTCGAACAACATCCCGACTTGTACAAGAAAGCAATGGAGTTTGAGAAAGACGGCTACACCTGGAATCAGGGAGAAAGTCTGGCTGAACTAGCTAAACCCGAACGTGTGCGACAAATTAAACTCGATATAATCAAACGTCAGGAAGAGAACCGCCAGCAAAACAAAGGAACAACGCTGGTGGACATTCTCGGTGGTGACATCATGTGTTCAAATTGTTTCATCTGATATGGGAAACCTGCGAGAAATAGAATGGCCAAAGGGCAGGCGTTTTAAGTCGAACACGCGATGGGAGCCAGCAGGGTTCTTTAGCGATTGTTTGTGTAATTCTACACAGTTCGACCTGATGCTTGGTTTTTTCTCTTCGTCTGCAATCAACCTGCTATCCGACAGCTTCGCCATTTTTATCGCCAATGGAGGAAGAATGAGGATGATAATAAATGATGTTCTTTCTGATGAGGACCAGAAGGCCATTAGCAGTGGCATGAGTAACAACTCTTTCGTTCCTGCATTTGATTTGACAAACATCAAGAACTTACTTATGACATTAAGCGAGAGAGGTCAACATTTTTTTGATTGTCTCTCATATTTGATTCGTGAGAATAGAATAGAAATACAGATTGTTAGACCTAAAGGTGGAGGTGGAATCGCACACAATAAGTGCGGATTGTTCTTTGATGAAGAAGACAACAAGGTTGCATTTGAAGGTTCTTGTAATTTTTCTAGAACGGCTTTGATTGAAAACAACGAGAGTTTCTCTGTGTTTTGTTCCTGGGACGGAGAAACAGATTGTGACCGAATTGCGGATATCGCGGAAGATTTTGATCGAACATTCTCGGGCGGAAATGAGTTTATTGAGTATATTGATCCATCCGACTTAAAAAACAGCATCCTATCGTCATACAAAAGTAAGGATTTAGCGAAACTATTGGATGACGAGAAGAAGATAATCGATAATCGCCTTAAAACTGACCTAACACCTTCTCTTAAAAGATCATTGAAAAGAGCGAAAGACAAGGTTGAAAGACTAATGGTACTTCAACAAAGTAAAACTGTTGCATGCGAGGATGAAAATGAATACGGGACTCCTCACTTTCCATATCCATCAGGTCCCCGTGATTACCAAAAAGAAGCTTTCGAGAATTGGAAGAACAACAAACAGCGAGGCCTTTTCGCAATGGCCACCGGCACAGGAAAAACCCTTACTGCTCTGAATTGTTTGTTAGAGATATATCAAAGAAAAGGTTACTATAAGGCAATTATTCTGGTACCCACATTGACACTAGTGGAGCAATGGAAGAATGAATGCCAGAAGTTTGGATATTCAAGAGTTATTAAAGTTAGCTCAAAGAATGCCTCTTGGCGCGAGGATATACGCAGAGTTCAATTTGATGAGCAACAATGTCAAGATGATGACAATGTATCATTCATTATCATTGCTACTTATAGTTCTTTTGCCCGTCAGAATGTATTCGACATGCTGAATGGTTTCTCCCGCAACCAAATGTTGCTGATTGCTGATGAAGCTCATAATATGGGTGCCCCTGGAATACTAAAGAAACTTGGCAGTATCAACTACCTACGAAGAATAGGACTCTCGGCAACGCCAGAAAGACAGTTTGATGAACAAACCAACCGTAGACTTGGACATTTCTTTGGTGCAGAAGAGAAATACACCTATGAGTATTCCATGGAGGAAGCGATTAAGAATGGCGTCCTTTGTCGATACTATTACTATCCCCACATAGTACAGTTGACTGACGAGGAAATGGAGCAATATGCTGAATTGTCATCGAAAATATCTCGATATTTCAATTTCAATAGTGGGACTTTCGACAAAAAAGATGACATCTTGATGGCTTTGTTATTGGCGCGAAAACGCATTATACATAAAGCCGCAAATAAATTACCTGCCTTCCGGCAGATTATTACTGAGCATTTTGAAAAGCAGGGTTCTCTCAAATACACTCTTGTTTATGTCCCAGAAGGTACCAATCCAGACGAACAGGGAGCCGATATTTTTGAAGACCATGAAACCGTAAATGATGATCAAGATTCCGAGCACCTGATAGATATATATACACAAGCCGTATGTGATGTGGATAAATACGTTACCGTAAGGAAATTTACAGGTGATACAAAAGATCGCGACAGAATATTAGATGATTTTGCAGCTGGAAGACTTCAGGTTCTAACCTCGATGAAGTGTTTGGATGAAGGTGTAGATGTACCTCGTAGTGAACTTGCAATATTTTGTGCAAGTACTGGAAATCCGAGACAATTCATCCAAAGGCGTGGACGTGTTCTTAGAACACACAAAGAAAAAAAATACTCATATATCCACGACTTGGTTGTGATACCAAGGGTAATGCCAGATACTCAAAGCTATCGCATGGAGCAAGCGCTTTTGGCAGGTGAACTGAAAAGAGTATATGATTTTTCATCTATGTCCGAGAATCCATCTCAGGCGCAGATGGAATTGATTGATGTGATGAATTATTATGGATTAAACATGTTTGACAATACACATATTAACCATGACACAGAAAGATAGAATGTTGCAATTGGTGCTCAATAACGAGCAACTAATGAAGCAGTATGGTTATGCTGCTGAGCAAATAAATGACATCGATTTGCAAGAGGCGTTGCATAACGATAACGCTGTTATTGCGAGTGTGGCACGTATTATTCGCGAACTGGACGGTTCGATGGATTCCTCCAAGCAGAAAGAGGTTTACAAGAAAGTATTTACCCATTTGAATAATAACTTGTTCCTATGATAATCAAGAATATTTCAATCGAGAACTTCCGAAGCTATTATGGAAGTAACAGCATGGATGTCGGAGAAGGTCTTACTCTGATTATTGGTGCTAATGGCGATGGAAAAACAACGCTTTTCGAGGCATTGGAATGGTTGTTTGACACTGTTGACAACAAACCTAAAGTTGACACAAAAAATATCTCGAAGAAAAAGATTGCCGAAATGATGCCTAATGAATCAGCAGTAGTCAAAGTTTCAATGACATACGAAAGCGAACGCAATGAAAAGATAGTAGAGAAGTCGTTCAAGTTCACAAAAGCACAGGATGGCTCTGTTTCAACATCAAACTATATGCATTGTCTTTTTGTTCAGAATGGTAGCGAGAAAGAGGTGCGTGAAGGTGATGCAGCAAAAAGACTGTTTGATATTGATTTCTCTGCATCAATTAGAAAATATTGCTTATTCAAAGGCGAGCAAGAACTGAATATTTTCAATAAAGAGGAAGCAATGAGCTACCTAGTGGAAACATTCAGTAAGATACGCGATTTTGACCCATATATTGACTTTACAGGGAAGGCTCAAAAATGGTCTCAAGATGCAGCTGACAACGCAATGAAGGCTGATCGGAAGAATAGTAAAGAGGCTGAACGGTTAAGATCCCTGATAAAGAATGAATCGGATTTCATTAGGGACAGAAGCGAAGAATTGAAAAATTCACAGAAAGAAGCCGTCAACTTCGCAACATTGCTTGACGAATTAGAGAAAAATAAGGAGTCGTCGGAATTGCTTAATTCGACCAATAACAGGATAGCGACTTTAAAAGAAAAGATAGCGAAAGCATATCATGGCATTTCTGAGAATTACACATTTCGCTTACTTGACGAGATGTGGATTTTGATGGGATTTGAACCCATCGCTCGCGAATATGGTGATATGGTTGCAACGCTCGACAAAGAGCAACGTCGCATGGAGAGGGAATACCAACGTGAACAGGGCGCGAAGAAAATGGCCGGGAAAATGCAGGAGGAAATAAACCAGGGATTTGTTCCTCTTGCATTGAATATTCCTGACGAGAATACTATGCGAGAGATGTTGCATGATGAAGTGTGTAAAGTTTGCGGCACCCCTGCCCCCAAAGGGTCGGCTGCATATAATACAATGAAGAAACATCTTGATGACTATTTGGCTTCCTTGAAAGATACCCATAATAACGAAGAAGAGGAAGAAGACACTCTTTTCAAACGGGAGTTTATCCGAGAGCTGGTTAACCGTTATACCATATTGCATAATGGAATGAACTGGCTTACTCGCTTGCCCTTAATCATTCAGACAGAGATTGAGAAAAACCGAAGCAATCACCAGATAGCTGATGGCTTGCAGGCAAAACTCGAACAAGAGGAAGAACAAAAACGTAAGATTTTGGCTCAGACAGATGGTCTTACTGAGGAACAACTAATATCCGCTTTTAACAATATCTCTGAATGGTGGAAGCAGAAGAATAACGCTGAGAACAAATCTGATTACTTAAAACGCCAAATCGACGAACATCGCAAGAAATTAGAAGAATATCAGGAAGAGTATAGTCAGATTTCTGAAGAATCTGTGGCTGCAACATATGCTCGTACCAGCATCGCCATGCAACGAATAGCAGAAGCATTTTTGTCAGCCAAAGTACGTAACAAACGAGAGTTCTTAACTCAACTGGAAAGTACTACCAACAAGTATCTGGAACGGCTTAATCGTGGAGACTTCCGTGGCCAAGCCCATATTGTAGAGAAAGCCGATGAAAGCGCTGAACTGATGCTGATTGATACCGACGGTACTCGTATCTACAATCCCAATACAGCACTTAAAACCACGATGTATATGTCGTTGCTCTTTGCAGTGGCTGAACTTACTACAATAAAACATGAGGATGACTATCCTCTGATTTTTGATGCTCCTACCTCGTCGTTTACTGCAGCCAAAGAAAGCGACTTCTTTGGTGTAATTGGCGAAATAAACAAACAAACAATTATTGTCACAAAGAGCTTCCTTAACGAGAACGCTGACGGCTCATCGTCAATCGACACGAAACGGCTTAAGTCAATCAAAGGTAAGAAATACCGTATTGAAAAGAAGCGTCCGTTCGACGAAAAGAACCTGGCTACGATTGAAACCAGAATTGAACCGATTAATTAGAAAGGAGTAAAACATGGCAGTAAAGAATAGTAAATTCGACAGCGAGAGATTCGTCTCACTATTTGAGCTTTGGGGACGTAAGAATCCATCGTACGAAAAGCACTACGACGACGAAGTGATTAAAAAGTTATGCGACTTTGGTAAAGGTACGAATGAGGCTTCTGATTCAAAAGCAAAGATTCTCGGAGCTGGATACGAGGCTTTGATTATGGCTTTCTTCATCGGTCTCTATTCCAACAAGAAGTTGGCACTAAACGAAAATCTTGATATCAAAGACCTTGGACAACCCATCCAGTTCTGGGGTAATTTAGATTCAAAAAAAGGTCGTCGCGCTTATCCCAAACTGAGGGAGTATATGTTTATCGCTTTAGTGGCGAAAACGCCTGAAATTAATTGGTACGAACTGGATAAAGGCCGTTGGACACCTAATGAAACGGTGAATGCACTAATGATGACCATGGAGGAGTATATCAACTATGGTCTTATGGTTATCAAGGAGAAACTTGATGAAGACGAATCACACTTCCTCAATCAAGATGCCTTCATAAACCTCATTCAGAGTATTGTTCGCCCCAAAACAGAGAAAGCTGCCGACGAAGACGAACCAGAGTCGTTGGATTAAACATTTATGTAAGTATATTCATCTTAATGACTTGATATGCGACGAATTCCTTATTGTCGACCCCGAAACACCATCACAAAAGAAAAATAAGAATTCCCAAAGTTTAATATGGTAGATTTGCAAAACAATATTGTCACACAATACCGAGGTTTCTGGTGGCTATCTGAAAAAGAATGTCAACGAGTGCCTGGAATTTTGACAAGATTCTCGGATGGTAGGATTATTCTTGATTTAATTGGTAGTTTTGATTCTGATGAGAATAATCCAATGGGTGATTGGACTTCAAATCTCAACGGAGAAAGAACAATATTAGGAATAGACGAAAATGCAAAACTGATTTCCCTTTGGGGACGTCGATTTGCTCCAAAACGGAATTTTGCAAGCACTTTTGCAATTGTGTCATATCGAGTAAGGGTTATGATGTATGGGAAGCATTGTAACAGCCTTACTGAAAAATATAATTACAGAATATTGGCCAAGATACCCGAGTTGTCCTACTGGTGCCTACCTAATCTGTTGAAAGAAAGCATCACTTATGATGTTGAGGAAAATCCCACAAGTGTTTCCATTCAACTGAACTTGAACAATGATATACTCAATCCCAGAGCGATTTCAGAGTTGGCAGACGGCACGGTATTGCGTTTATACGATGATGGGATATGCCAAACCGACGGAACTCTCCTTTCTCCGATAATCGAACAATATACGGTACTTGAGCTTTGGAATGGAAAAGGATTATCTCTATCTGAAAGTATCCATATTATCAAAAGGTTCGAGAAGTTTCTTTCCTTTTCGATGACCAAACAAGTATATCACAATGAAATAAAAATACAAGATCTTTCCAATCCTCAAACAAACCTCTCCGGGAAGATCTATTATAACTCATCTTTTGTCTATTTATTAGGAGATAAAGAGCAAAATAAAATAGTTCGGCCACCGCATTTCCTCTTTAACCACGATATTATTAAAGACGATTTCTCAGAAATAATACATCATTGGATATCAGAGGATAGTGAAACAGCGCCATTAACTGACCACCTAGTAGATAGTATTATTCCTAACACCAATAACATTAGCATTTATTTTCTTACAGTTATCCAGGCCATTGATGGTTATTGGCAAAGATACAGAGAAGACAACTACAATAAATCCAAAAAGAAAAACACATCAATAAATGAAATATTGAAGGTTCTGAGTTCCGAACTGACTTCTATTCCTTCGATGAACAAGTATTCGCTGGATATTGATGCAGCAGCTGATTCGAGAAACTATTACTCTCATTTATTGAAGAAATCATCCAAGGAACATATTCTTTATGGAGAGGACTTGTTGTCACTAACTGGTAAATTAAGGACTTTGTTGCTATTTTGTATATTGAAGGCGACAGGCTTCTCTGATAGGGCAATCAACAAAATTATAGAACAATACAAAGGAATATTTGTTTGAATTAATGGGAAAGATATAAGGGGAAATAAAAACACAAATGGCAGGAGATTCTGCAAATTAATGATTATGATTACAAAAGAAGACATAAGAGCATTGCTCGATGATTTAGAAAGTGACCGAGTGGAAAGAACCGTATCAACCACTAACACCGACAAATTCGGTCAGGCCATTTGTGCTTTTGCCAACGACTTACCGAATCATCAACAGCCTGGATTTTTGTTTCTTGGTGTGGAGGATGACGGCACAGTAAAAGGTGTTAATGTTACTGATGAGTTGCTGAAGAATGTGGCTGCCATTCGCACAGATGGTAACATTCAGCCGCAGCCGTCAATGACAGTGGAAAAGGTTTCGTTGGAAGAGGGCGACATCGTGATGGTAAAAGTGGAACCTGCCGTGTTTCCTCCTGTCAGATACAAGGGACGTATATGGATTAGAATAGGCTCCAGAAAGGGTGTCGCCAACGAAAGTGACGAGCATATTCTAATGGAAAAACGACGCTCAAATGTGACATCTTTTGATTCGTCGCCATGTTTAAACGTAACGATTAATGATTTGGACCTGCAAAAGTTCAAGCACTATTATCTTCCCAAAGCCATGAACGACGAAGAACTGGAGTCAGACCATCGAGATGTGAAACTCCAATTAAGTGCGTTTGGATTCTTCGATACTCGATATGACTGCCCGACAAATGCGGGAATGCTGTTTTTCGCCAAGAATCTCCGTCGTTTTATTCCAGGTGCGTATGTTCAATATGTGCGTTATGCAGGGAAAGATAGGGCCGGAGATATTCTGACCGAACACGAGTTCAAAGACAATCTTTGTACCATCTTGCCCGAATTGGATACTTTTATTAAGACAACCATTTCCAACCGACGCCCAATACCTGTCACTGCCTTGCAAGAAGAGCAAGTCGCAGATTATCCCGATTGGGCCACTCGCGAACTTCTGATGAACGCCATCTGCCATAGAGACTATACAAGCAATGGTCCAATTCAGTTCTATCAATACGATGACCGAATAGAAATAATGAATCATGGTGGGTTATATGGCAGGGCTAACGTTGATAATTTTCCGAATGTGAACGACTATCGGAATATCGTTGTTGCAGAGGCCATGAAAGTGCTTGGATTTGTGAACCGCCATAGTCGCGGCGTACTGCGAGTGCAAAAGGAACTAAAAGCGAATGAAAACGGAGATGCAATATTTGACTTTTCATATCAGACGGCTGTAATGGTAACGGAAAACAAATCTCCACGAGCAGAACGGATGTTGAAAGAAGCCATAGCCAATGGACTTCTGATGGAGGATGGTCAAAAACAGTCAAATTTGGCAGAAAGCACCGATGAAAAACAGACAGATTTGTCTGTTTCAGAAGAAAAACAGACGCAAAAACAGACAAATTTGGCTGATTTTGATTTCCCAACGCTACTCGTTAAAAATGTTTACGAGACCATCAAAATGAACCGCAAGGCAAAATACTCTTGGCTTGCGGACAATCTCGGTGTTAGTGAACGAACAATTCAACGAGCCATTGATGAGTTAAAGAGATTGGGATATATCAGTTCGGAACATTCTAAAATCAAGGGTGAGTGGCAATTATTAAAATAATATAATATATGTAAAGAATAATATTCTTTTTAGTATTTATGTGATACGATTTTACCACCTGTAATAAAATGGAACAATTGACGTTTCTTTAAAATGGAATCTGTGTAAGTGAATTATGTTTGACCAGTCATTTTCTGCCAAGAATATAGAAGTGGTTTTCAACACGGAAAATCGCAAGGGGCGTATTGACTATAGCCGGATGCCACAGCCATATATTGACCTTGTGACAGATATTCGTGCGTTCCAGGCAGAGATAGCAGACTATAATAGAAAAAAGAAGTCTGAGAGGGAAGATAAAGATAAGGCAGATTATGAACTGAATAAGAAACTAATTGACCAGTTACAAAAAGAGAAGCAAGAAGTACTCCAATCGGCATTCGAGACTTTGGAACAACAGATAAACAATCATCGGTTCTCCTTTACAATCAATGTTTCGGAATTTGATGGGAAGCAGTATTTCTCTATCAATAATGGGATTTGGGCGCAATTTTTTGCAATGAAGATTCTGCAACGAAACCTTGTACATCTGTTTAATGTTGAGATGGTGAACAGACACTCGGTGATGACAAATCTTAAATTACTGCTGAATACCCAAACACCTCTTTATATAATCAGAACTGACATTAGCGGTTTTTTCGAATCAATACCCCAAGAAAGATTGCTACGGCTGATTGACAGAAATTCTCTTTTAGGAACAAGGTCGAAGGGTATGATAAAACAGGTTTTTAAAGAATATGAAAAGATAAAGGACAAAGGGCGCGTTCCAGCAGATCAAGGTGTACCACGTGGTATTGCGATTAGCTCACCTTTGTCGGAAATCTATATGGACAGGCTTGATAAAATTATCAGGTCTAGACGTGAGGTTGTGTTTTACGCCAGATATGTGGATGACATCTTTATCATTCTATCATCATTGGGGGACGCAAAGAGCTTGAAGGATTATTATCAGGATTTGGTTGATCTGTTTTCACGATATGGGCTTACCTTACAACCAGACGGTTCTGCCAAGTGTAAGTTGACTGATAAATTCTGCAAAGATTCTGGGGGAACGTTGAGTGAAGATTTTACATATCTTGGGTATCATCTATATTTGGCGAAGACGAAAAATGAGATGAGAACCGTATTTGGTCTATCTGATCGAAGAAAACAAACTCTGAAAGAGCGTATGGACCATTGCTTTGATCATTTCGCCGAATTGGTGAAAGTAAATCCAACCCAAGCCCGTCATGATTTGGTGGATGGCCTTAATATTATCAGCGGTAATATTCGGTTGAGCAAGGCTAAGAGTGGTGTGAAAGTGGGCTTCTTCTATAATAATGATCTGCTTGACAGAGAGGAGGATTTTACGGAGATACAAAACCACCTGAATTCTAAAGTGCCGGCAATACCTGCAAATCTTTTAGGAGGTGGCACGGATAAGACAAAATACGAAACCCACTTGGCCGGTTGTTTACGGAAAATAGATTTCAAGGATAGATGGGAAAAGCGTAAGATGTTTGATATAGGTGTTGAACGCTTAAAAAGTATTGAGCGATGGCTGTAAAGAGACGCAAGGTAAGACTAAGATACAAGGAAGAACGCGTTATCTTTTCAGACGTGTTGCCATATGAGCTTCCTGTGATATTCTCGAACCGCTATTTCTATCGCTACCTGTTGGAGTGCGGGGTAAAGATACGCAACGGGAAACTGGAGTATGGTACCAATATGCCAGCCGGTGCAAAGCAGATTCTGTATCTGATATTCGGATGCAATAATGAAAACGAACTTCATAATTGGAAGGCTGTAGATAGCTCGAAAAGTACGATACCTTTCTGCTATCAGATATTGCACAAACCAACTAAGGCAAGGACTCTGACCGTAATACATCCAGCCAATCAGATAGAGGTTGTGAGTTTCTATGAGAAATACAAGTCCTTGATGCTATACTATTGTGGACGCGATGAGTTCTCATTGCGGCATCCCAAGAAGGTTGCATGTTATTTCTACTATCGTGATAGGTTGCATAACAGGTTGTTGGGGAAGAAAGCTGACCATATTGAGCTTTTCTTCAACGAATATGAGAATCTGAAAAGTTATTTCAGCTATGGTAGTTATACTCACATTCACAAGTTCTACGAGGATTACCTCTATCAGCAGGCTGAAAAGAAGTTTGATAAGCTGTTGAAATTCGACATCCAGAGTTGCTTTGACAGCATCTATACTCACTCAATAGCCTGGGCTACCAATAGTGGCCGTGACATATACAAGCGAACATTCAAGGGTAAGAATGACGGAACCTTCGGATTTGCTTTTGATTTGCTGATGCAGCGAATGAACTATGGAGAAACCAATGGCATTGTGATAGGGCCAGAATTCTCACGTATTTTCTCCGAGATTATCCTACAGCAAGTGGATACCTGTGTGAACCGCAGACTGTTGAAACTTGGATATAAACCCAATACAGATTATCTATGCTATCGCTATGTGGACGACTATTTCTTCTTTTACTCTGACCAGAAGGTTAAGGAAGAAGCCATGATGGCTTTTATGGAAGAATTGAGAGAGTACAAACTTTCAATCAGTGAAAGCAAAACCCAGGAATACAGTCATCCGTTTATCACAGAGATTACTATAGCAAAGCAAGGAATAGACCGACTGATTACAGAATACCTTTCGTATCATGATGGTAATGACATTGTTGTAGAAAATGAAGATGATGAGTTGACGGATGGCGACAATGTAGAAGATGTGCTAAATGGGGAAATAGATATTGACAAACTTCAAAAAACGCTTGACAATAAGGATCGGCTGTTCTTTAAGTCGAATCATTTCATAGCCAAGTACAAGGCCATCATTTGGGCCGCAAAAGTAGAAAATAGGGATGTGGTGAATTATACCTTAGCACGTATAGAAAGGAAGATACTTTCGGTACTAAACCGCTTTGACAAGGATTTCAAACGCCTATCTGCGGCCTTGAACGAGGGTGTTATGATGGATGAGTGTGCTAAAAAGAAGAATCGGATGGAAGTTATGCTTGCTGACTATCTGGTTCAGGTATGTGATTTGGTTTTCTTCCTCTATTCTGACTGTAAGCGGATCAACACCACACTGAAAGTGATGAATATTTTGAATAAAATCATCATCTATTTAGAGAACGACTATAAGCGAAAAGACAAACCCGATATGCAGAGGTTTACTAATGTGATTCGTGATGTGGTATTCCGTGATATACAGAAAGAGATAGAACAGGTGTTCCGCATATCAAGATATAATGAGCAAACGCCATTAGAAAGCCTTTTTTTGCTGATAACGATGAAATCGTTGAGGAATAAGTTCTGCATCAATCAAGATATACTTGACCAGTATTTGGGTGTGAAATATGATGGTATGAAACTGAAGAAGGACGAAGTTCAGCCGGATATGAACGCCTTGGTATTCATTTTACTATTATATTACTACGGTAATTCTGACCGATACAAGAAGCAACGCTATGCCTTGATAGAGCTGTTAACGAAGAGGTTTAGAAGAGATGGGGCGGATTTAAGCAGAAAGCAGAGCGAACTTATCATTTTACTCCTGGATTTGCTGGCATGTCCATTCTTACGTCATAGAGACCGAAGAGACATGTGTGCGGCAATGGGGGTGGATGATGCTGCTCAAACAGAAATAGAAAACTATCTTAAAAAGAGAAAATACATGTTCACTCGTTGGACGAATGTAAATCTGACAAAAGAGCTGGGGGCAAAGGTAAGTCTGGAGGTATACTCATAGATTTGTTTTTTAGCCCGTAGCAATAGGTGCAGGGTGCAAGCTTCAAGAACACAACACACATAACCCTGCATATTCCTCGCGGAGGATCTTTAGTCGGACAGGAACTGGAGCTTGTTCCTGTTCTCTTTTTTTTGCAATTCATCACAAAAAAGGGTGCTCTATTTTATGTGGAAGAGCATGATCGTAACACGATGGCGAAATATTGGCATAATGCAAATTTATCATTATGAGTTAATTATGCTTCATAAACATCAAAACACAATGTTTTATTATTGAAACATATTGTCGTTATCGGAAAAATTACGATAACTCCTATTAATCAACTATTACCTGTATTACCTGCTCTTTTCTATGCATAATGGCAATAGTACATGAAAAAGAATTGAAATTTAATATACAATAAATCAGACACCTTGAATGCAAATTGAAAAAAATTGCATAGTTTTTTGAATTTTTTACCCCAAGGTTACTATATTAGTTTGAAAAAAGAAAATTAATATTAACTAGAACCTTGTGGTGTATAGGTGAATCACATTATGATTATGAGTAACATTATTAGTTTGAATCTTGAGGTTAAGCAACCTGAGGATGTAAAGAAGATTGCTGCACAGGCAACAAATTTCTAAATCTATTAAATCCTAAAGGCAAGGAGGGGGTTGAGTTTGGTGTATTTGAGAAAGGCATCTATTTCGAAGAAAGAAATAGAGGATTACGTCCTCTTATTGCCTGGATTGTGACAGAATGTATTGCCGCATCATTTCCAGATATGGACTTGACCGTGTACACAACATGGGAAGGACCTGTCGATGGCAAGTATGTATCTGATGAAGGTTGGCTGGTTGAGGTTGAACCTTTAAAAGATGAGAATGGGAATCCGTTGTATGATGAGGCTGAAAACATCCTATTCCCATAATTAATTGTAATCCTGAAACGGCATCTCCGTTTCAGGATTCATCACAGTGAAAATCATTAATAAACAAATAATAACAAATTTGATAGTATATGAAAGAAATACATGAAATGGCATTGGAATGTCGCACACTTAACAGGGATCTCAGAGTAATTTGTCAGAGAGAACTTAAAAAATGTGCCAAAGAACTTGAAACATTGGGAATGATTAACGAGTCTCTTGGAGATTACTATCCTGATGAATTCGAAGATGACTATACTTTTGACGAATATGTCAACAAGTATGGTATAAGATACATTAATACTGACGGTTGTGTCTGTATGGGTTTGGACTACAAACTCAATTCAGATGGATTGATTGTATTCACAAAATACGTTTGTATGGCAGGCAAAAGAGATGCAAAAATAGCAGACATGAAAGAGGATAATGACTATTACATGATTTATGCAAATGATGCGTGTCTTGCCTATGACCTGCTTTGTGAGATACAGAAGAAGATTGGTAGATTCAAAGAGTCAAAGTGAAGATTTGTGTCTCCAATCAAGAAAGAAGCCTGATTTGACTTGTTCATGGATCGGATTTTGAAATTTTTTGTCGGCCATGTGAAATAATTTGTTTATTTTTGCATTTTGAAAAAAAGATTGATTTGGTAATTAATTTGTTAATTATTATTGGATTATAAAAACATGCTTATACCGATCAATACACTACAAACAGATTCTGCGGAGCTTGAACAGTTGGTGAACGATTTATGTGTTACCGATATATCGCTTGTGGAAAGCAATGCCATTAAGGATATTATCAAGAACTTTATGCAGGATTTGCGTGATGATTTATTTGTTGTAAAAGAAACAAACTATGTTGACCGTGTGTTTCGTGATAGCTATTATGACTACTATTCTACAAAATTGAGAAATCATAACCGTAATTGTGTTAGGCTTTCATTCTTTGATAAGGATATTGATGCTGGTTTTGTTTTGGATAATATTGACAACATAAAGGATAGCTATTTGGGGTTCTTAGTTCTTCGTCCTCAACAAAAGTGCATCGGACGAAATGTTATCAGTCGGTACGCCCGAAAGGGTGGTCTGGATATTAAGATATGCAAATCGGAAGTGTCGTCCTCCTGTTTTGGTATCAAATTGGTGGCGGAAGGTTTTCCTCATGCATCCCAAGATACGGAAACAATGACTTGTGCCCAAACCACAATCTGGATGCTGATGGAGTATTTCGGAAACAAGTATAGCCTATACAAGCCTACGGTGTCATCGGAAATTGAGAAAATACTAACGCCATTTGTATATGAACGTCAACTACCATCGCGAGGTTTGACATATAATCAGGTTTCCGTAGCTCTTCGTGAATTTGGTTTTGGAACTCGTATCTATGGTTTGCATGATAAAAAAACAGAAAACCAAAAACAACTTTTTGAACTATTTGCCTGTTATATTGAAAGTGGAATCCCATTGGCTGTTGCCTTGACAAATGAAACAAGTGGTCATGCTGTAGTATGTGTTGGACATGAAAACATTGATAAGTCTGCTGTAATGTCACAATATCAAGAGTTCAATGGAAAAAAAATACATGTGTGGAATGAGGCAGTGGCAAAATCAAGGTTCGTTTTCAACGATGATAATTTCCCTTGTTATCAGTTAGACTTGCTCACTTCGCCATGCAATCGCTATGCAACCAGAAATCCCAAAATGGCCAGCATGTCGATGGAACAATTCATAGCACCTTTGTATTGTAAAGTTTACATGGAGGCGGATATGGCCATCGAACAATCTAAGCAGATGGTAACACAACTAATTTCTGATGTTGATGGTTGCACTGTGCGGACACTATTGACATCAAGCCGCACTTTCAAGGAACACTTGGCTCATATTCGAGAATTCACTGATGCACAAAGAAAGGCTTTGCTATGCATACCATTGCCAAAGTTTGTTTGGGTTACTGAAGTTAGTACGGAAGCTCAATTTTTGAACGACAAGGTTCACTCGATACTACTGCTTGATGCTACTGGATCTCAGAAAGGTGTGGCTATGCAAAATATGGTTTATATGTTATCCAAGGGTAATTTCTATATTTTTGACTGTATCAATAAATTGATTACAATCCATACTACCAGTTATGCCGCTGAATTTAGCGCATTTGAAGGGAATTTGAAATAAAAAAAGATCAAATATCATGGCAAAAGAGTTTTTAATCAATGATTTCTTTACTACAGACCATGCTGTTCCTCTCGATGTGAAGGTTGAACAGAAAATCAACGAGTATATTGAGGATTATGCCGTTGATATAGAACAGCGAGAAGCAAAAGCATACGAGCGTTCGCTGCGGATTTTCTTGAACTGTTAGTCTGATATCTCTGCCTTGGGGGATTTTACTTGGCATCCTTCATCGGAAGGGAGTACCCACCTCCATGAGATTAGACCATATGTTTCATAGCGGGTATGGTATCATGGCATCAACTCCATCGTGGTGGTATGACAAGATAGAGAACTATTGATGGAACGAATTATTCTGTATTGTGGTTTTCTTTGTCATTGAAAGAGTATATCCTCAAAACATCAAAGTTTTAGCAAATATTCATTAATCACTTTTCCCCCATACTATTGGTTCGCAAACGCATATGGGTTTTACCAATATGTACTTAGTATTACCTCGGTTACCATTCCAAACTCTGTCAGTTCGATAGGCAGCAGTGCTTTCTCTGGCTGTAGCAGCTTAGCCACCATCAATTACAATGCTACAAACTGCACTTCTATAGGCCGCTTATACGGGAGCACTTATTACTATGCTTGGCCAACAGGAGCCGTAACGACACTCAACATTGGCGAAAATGTAATATCTATTCCTGATTTTGCTTTCTACAATTGCAGCGGGCTGACCTCGGTCACCATACCCAACTCCGTCACCTCGATAGGCAGAAATGCTTTCTATGGCTGCAGCAGCTTAGATACCATAAATTACAATGCGACAAACTGCACTTCTATAGGCTATTACGTTTGGCCAACAGGAGCCGTAACGACACTCAACATTGGCGAAAATGTAATATCTATTCCTGATTTTGCTTTCTACAATTGCAGCGGGCTGACCTCGGCCACCATACCCAACTCCGTCACCTCGATAGGCGACGATGCTTTCTATAATTGTGGTGGGCTGACCTCGGTCACCATAGGCAACTCCGTCACCTCAATAGGCGACGATGCTTTCTATAATTGTGGTGGGCTGACCTCGGTCACCATAGGCAACTCCGTCACCTCAATAGGCGACTATGCTTTCTACAATTGCAGCGGATTGACATCGGTGAGTCTGCCCAACTCTGTCACCACAATAGGCCAATTGGCATTCCGTGGCTGCAGTGGGCTGACGTCCATCACGCTTCCCAACTCTCTCGATTCAATCAGCTATGGCACTTTCTCTCGCTGCAGTGGGCTGACATCCATCAGCATACCCTCCTCAGTCACGTCCATCGGAAATTCTGCTTTCTACAATTGCAGCGGACTGACGACCATCAGCATACCGGAAGGCGTCGGCTCGATAGGCGGATGGGCGTTCTGCGGCTGCAGCGGGCTGACCGACGTTACTATAGCCAGCAGCGTCACCTCTATCGGCGACTCGGCCTTTGCGGGCGGCGACCATATCATACAGATGACCTGCAACGCCGCCGTGCCGCCCACGGTGGCAAACGTGAATGCTTTCGACGATGTGTTCCGCGGCATACCGCTGTATGTGCCCGCTGCGTCGCTCAGCAGCTACCGCGTGGCTTACGGCTGGCGCGAGTTCACTAATTTTATCGGCATGAGTACCTACACCATCACCGCCACGGGAAACAACCCGGCGTGGGGTACGGTGAGCGGTGGCGGGAGCTATGGCGACGGGGCCACGGCGACGCTGACGGCTATGCCGAATGCAGGGTATCATTTTGTGCGGTGGCAGGATGGCAACACGCAGAATCCGAGGACGATAACAGTTACGGGCGATGCCACCTACACGGCATATTTCGAGGCTGACGCGAGCGAGGACGATTGTCCGGCCGTGAGTTCATTTCCGTGGAACGCCACTTTCGACGAGGAGCTGACGTGCTGGAAGACGGTGGACGCCGACGGGGACGGGTACAGCTGGAGAAACTACGAGGACTATGTGGTGTCGGAGTCGTACTCGTATTTCGACGGCACGAACCGAGGCCTGACGCCGGACAACTGGCTGATAAGCCGTCGGATACAGATACCGGCCAGCGGCAGCTACGCGCTGTCGTGGACGGCAGGGGGTCTGAGCGAGGAGTACTACAACGAGAATTATTCTGTGTATGTATCGACGACGGGCGACAATCCGAGCGATTTCACCACACAACTCTTCAGCGAGACGCTGAACACGCCCGACGCGGTGAACCGCAGCAAGAGTCTCGACAACTGGCGCGGTCAGACTGTCCGCATCGCGTTCCGGCACCACAATACCAATGATGTGTTTGTGCTGGGTGTGGCCAACGTGAAAATTGGTCAAGGCTCGCAAGGCGTTGAGAATGTAGACGAAAGCGGTGTTGCGGTATACGCAACGGACGACAGGATTCACGTAGAGGGTGCAGCGGGCGAAAGCATAAAGGTGTTCAGCATTGACGGCAGGGTTGTTGCATCTGTGGCTTCGGCCGGATTGCAGACTACAATAGCGGTGGAAAATGCCGGGGTTTATGTTGTGAGGGTTGGAGAAGGAGCGGCCCGAAAAGTGGTGGTGATACGATAGGAAGCACATTACGACAAAGACAGGCGTGCCTCCCGGAGCGGGGGGTACGCTTTTTTTTGAATTGAGAATTGATAGTTGAAAATTGATAATTTGGGAGAGGGGGAAAAGGGTTAAGGGTGTAGTTTTGGTAGACAGTAGGCAGTAGTTAAGTAGTTAAGCCGAATGTACAAGGGAGGGTGGGAATTGAGAGTTGAAAATTGATGATTTTGGGCGGCGGAGGAGGGGGATGATTGAAAATTGAAAATT
>Ga0310697_10001340_pt1 | contig 29168 bp, 42 predicted proteins | sample 172DNAGHGlowgp2_FD_203883 | JGI IMG/M metagenome (GOLD analysis project Ga0310697, IMG submission 203883) | Sheep rumen microbial communities from Palmerston North, Manawatu-Wanganui, New Zealand - 1728 DNA GHGlow gp2 (v2) (version 2) | ecosystem: Host-associated > Mammals > Digestive system >... | reverse complement strand
TTGTGTAGAAAAGCAATAAAAATCGACGAAAACGCACCGGGGGTGTGCTTCGTCGTTCGCCGGATCCGACGCGCGCCGCGTCAGTCCCATCGCTCTTCCGTTAACGGTTCTGCCTGTGTGTCTCGCTTGCGGAAGCCGTGAACCTCCTCATGGCAAGCATGGCATAGGCTTATCAGGTTGCGCTTCTTTTCATGGGTGCCTGGTTCTGTGTACCAGGCGTCGAGTGCTATGTCAGGCCTTGCCTTGAAGTGGTTCACGTGGTGCACCGTTGTCGCCTTGCGGTACCTATGGTACTTATCCTTGCAAAGCTGGCACTCATATTTATCGGCCCGTAATATTTCTGCCCTCTTTTTTTCCCAGACTGCTGAGTTGTAGAAGCGCATCACATCATGCTCCGCACAGTCAATGCAGAAAAGCTTTTCCTTTTTGGTCATAAAAAATAATTAAAAAAAATACCCTAAAAAATTTGCCCTAAAAAATTTCGGGCATAGAAAAAAGCCGATGGATCTTATCGGCTTTTAATCTTATTGCTATTCTACAATCTTTTACACTTTACATTATAGCACGCTATACGACTGACGCAAGCTGACATTAACTGACATTTACTGACATTAACTGACATTTACTGACAACTTTTATATTTTTTTCTCTAATAGGCTTATCGCTCGCCTATAATCCCTATAAATCTGTCTGTCGGATCTGTGCATATCTGAGGCAATATCCGGGAAACTTTTCTCACTTATAAACCTTAACACGATGATCGTACCCTCGTTATCATCCAGATCGTCCGCCAGATCTATGACGTCAGAGATCGCGTCAGCTCTTTCCTGTTTGATCTTTCGCAGCTTTTCCAGAAGAGCTTCCACCTGTTCGAGATAGATCGGCATCGGATCCACAGGAGACGTCTGGATATTATCCCTGTCGTAGGAGATCCCGGAAGGGAGAACTGATAGCCTGACACCGTCCAGCTCCGCCTCTGTTCTCACCTGCTTAAGCCTTAAATATTTCGGCTTATGTAAAACTGCATATAACTTATCTGTCATACCATAGCCCTCCTGTCTTTTAATATCTCGATAAGTGTGCTCTGAGTCATGTCCTTCTTAACAAGACTCTGCATAACCTGGTCGTCCACAGTCCCGGAAGAAACCAGGTGATAAATCATAACCGTATGCTTTTGTCCCTGCCTCAGCAATCTGGCATTAGCTTGCTGATATTGCTCTAAGCTCCACGGCACTCCGTACCATACAACTATATGCCCGCCTTCCTGTAGGTTAAGTCCGTAACCCGCAGACATAGGATGCGCAAGTAGCACCGGTACGCTTCCGTCGTTCCAGTCCTTTACTGCCTTATCACTATCCAGCAGGACAGATCCTTCCACCTCGTTAAGTATAAGATCTCTGTCAGCCGTAAAGTTGTAATAGACCAGTACCGGAGAAGCCGCTGCCTCGATGATCTCCTTTAAGGCGTCCAGCTTTAAAGTATGGATCCGCTTGGCTTCCTTCTTCTCGTCATAGGCAAACCCGCTCGAGAGCTGTAAGAGCTTCGTCATAACAGCAGCCGCGTTAAGTGCGGTTATCTCTTCGCCGTCAAGCTCCACTAAGGCTTCCCGCTCCATTCTCTGGTAAACGGCAGCAGCCTTTTCGTCAAGATGCACCGATATCGTGTTATCTATCCGCTCAGGAAGTTCCAGATAGTCCTTGGCCTTCATGCTCACTGTTATGTCCGATATCTTCTCAGTGATCTCCTTAAGTGATCCCTTCATGGGCTCCCACTTATATACAACGGGTCCGGAAAAATATGCCGGTCTGAAATATCGCTGTCTGTATCCTGTTATCGTGGATCCTAACCTCTGACCTCGGTCGAGTAAGTACATCTCCGCCCAGAGATCCATAAGAGAGTTCGCCGCCGGTGTGCCGGTAAGCCCTACGACTCTGTCGCATAATGGTCTGACCCGTCTTAAGGCTTTAAACCTTTTTGCCTGGGAACTCTTAAAGCTCGACAGCTCGTCGATGATAAGCATATCGAACGGCCAGGGCTTTTTGTGGTCTTCCAGATAGCCTATAAGCCAGACCACGTTTTCCCTATTTATCACATAAATATCCGCGTCTTCCTTAAGTGCTGCTTTTCGCTTTTCCGCGCTTCCCAAGATCTTGGATATCCGAAGGTGCCTAAGATGATCCCACTTTTCGGCTTCCCTGCTCCATGTATCCTCTGCCACGCGTAACGGTGCGATCACTAAGACGCGTGCGATCTCAAAGCTGTCATACATTAAGGCGTTGGCAGCCGTTAAGGCTATCGCCGTCTTACCAAGCCCCATATCTAAGAAGAGTCCGACCGCCGGAGTGCTTAAGATCATCTCGATAGCCCGCTTCTGATAATCGTGAAGTTTAAGCTCCATCCTTTAGATCCCTCCTAACTTCTTCCAGGAACTCCGCCACGTCCTCCTCGCCATACAGCACTCTTAACCTGTATCCCATAAGCGCTAGCTTGCGTATCTGGTTTTTCTGCAGACCTGACAAGCGCCCGGTCTTCGTTTTAAGTTCAACAAACCACAACTTACCCGCGGGAAAGAGTACAAGCCTGTCTGGCACGCCCGCGTTCCCTGGTGATATGAACTTGTAAGCCTTACCTCCGAGTTTTTCGACTCCGAGTTTTAATTTTCTTTCTACTTCCTTCTCCATATTTTTCCTTTCTGTGATTAGCTCTCACGCGCACGCGTGTATGTGCCTACATACGTGTTTGAGTGTGTTTCCTATAGCCTATTTTATTTTTACTCTATATAAGAGCTAATCACTAATCACAAAACTACCGTTAAACCCTTATTTTTCAATACTTTGCGGCTGTGATTGGTGTCTGTGATTGGCGATCACTAATCACAAGCTATTTTGTGATTAGTGATTAGCGTGCGCCTGCCTAATCACGCCTAAACTCGACCTGCTGGCCGTATAATTTTGTTCTTATCCTTCCGCATTTTTTCCATTCGAGCTGCATCAGGATCCTAACGATATCATCGCTGTCTGATCTCTTTTTGGCAGCAGGAGACTGGTTAAAGCACTCCGCCCAGATCTCCATGATGCAAACGCTTTCGCGTTTAACAGTGCCTTCCTTATTTTCAGACAGCCAGAAGCGCCGATCCGAAAGATCCTTGTCCTCCCAGTCATCCGGAAGCAGCCTGTTAAGATAGAGCTCCACGAGTCCCATCCTTTCATCGTGTTCGAGGGATTGTATCTGCAGATCCTCAGCTGCTGCCTGCGCTTCCTTCGATAATACGACCACGCGATCGCCTAGAGTGTCATAATCGTACATAACCTCCGCCCAGATCTGCGCTACTTCGTCGGCGGTAAGATCCCAGGCTTTCGCCTCGCTCTCTCCGCTACAGTAGACAGGAAGGAAGCGCCTGTTACCGGTTATATCTTTTAAATAATCGCTGGCGTTGCTCGTTCCTATAAATATGCAGCCACGCTTGCGGTGCTCGACTTTCCTGCCGAACGCAGGGCGGTATATATCCTCCTGGCGGGAGATAAAGCTCTTAACGCTCTCGACTTCCGTCTTACGCATACCCTTAAGCTCTGAGATCTCGTTTATCCAGGTGCCCTGTATCTTCTCAGCTGCTGCCTTATCGCGCATATCGTCAAAATTCAAGTTATCGGAAAACCACTCACCGCCCAGCTTGGCGACAAGGGTGCTCTTGCCGATGCCGCCGGGACCGGAGAGCACCGGAACATGGTCGTATTTAAATCCGGGGATAAAAGCGCGGCACACACCGGCAAGAAGCCACTTACGGCATACCTCTTTTACATACTTGGTATTGTCCGCGCCCAAGTATTTAATAAACAGATCCTCAGCTCTGGCTACTCCGTCCCACTCCGGAAGCTTCTTAAGATATTCGCGTACCGGGTGATAGCGGCGCTCTCGGGCTACAGTAGTGAGCGCGTCGAGCGTGTCGGATTTCTTAAAGGTTGCATACTTAACGCCCAGATAAATAGTAAGGCAGGCGTCGTCGTCATTCTCCCAGGCATAAAGCTCTTTGCGCCATGGAAGAGGAGAGCAGACTTCTATGTTATGAGAGAGCTCGTTATAGCGCACTCCCTTAAGTCCCGGATCGGAGTGGTATATCCTCAAAAGGTTCGGTATGGTAGGATTGATATCTCCTTTTTTGGAGACATCGAGGTCCATGTCTTCCGGTATCTCGTCGTTTATCCCCTCGAAGTCTGCAGCTGCTGCCGCCATGCGCTCTTTAGCGATGATCTTACGGCACTCTTTATCCTCAGCTACGAGCTCTGTCATTTTCTTATAGCTCGGAAGACGGTTAACCGGTGTTTCCGGCTTGGCGTTCTCGTCTTCCTTACCAAAGAGATGGATCCTCACAAGATCGAAGGCATTAAGATCTAACCCGCTCGCCGGATCCGTTCCATGGTTAGAGTAGCAGTGCGCTCCGTCGTCATAAATGACCAGACCGCCGGAGGTCGTTCCCGCCGCATAGGTGTATCTGTTTTCTTTACCAGCTACCTGCGTGTACACATCCGGAATAAATGCTGCTATGGCAGCAGGCACATCGTAGACCTTGCAAAAGGCTCCGATAAGTCCCTTCTTTTTCGTAGGATCTTCTTTTTTCTTATCCTTCTCTTTGTGCGCGACTACCTCATCGGGGAAGACAGGCCAGTATGACTGGTCGGTCCAGTCCGGATATCTGGTAAGGATCTCGTCTGCACTAAGAGGCTTTCCGTCGTTATACTCGCACACGTACTCCGCGCCTCTGGAATAGCTCGGCCAGTACATAAGGCGCGAAGGTTGTGCTGTTGTTTTGTCAAAATACTGTAAGCCGATCTCTTCCGCGAGCTTCCTGATGATCGCCTCATACTCGTCCGGGGAAACTCCACGGTCAAGTGGTACGATAAAACGGTAGCGTGGCTTTTCCGGTGTGTGCTTATGCGTGGAATAGATCGCCCAGGCATAAGGTGCATCGAGCTGCATGGACTCAACAAAGTCAGCCGGAGCGGTGTCTAAGTCGAAGGTAAGAAGATAGCGCTCGTTAACGGTATCGCTCTTACGTTTTCCGCCTTTAAGGGTTCCGCCTATATAGCCGCCGACGTCTTTTATCTTGTCCTGCACGGTCTTACTGGCCCTGTTGTATTCGTCCTGCGTTTCCTGCGTTTGGGTGGCTTCGTATAAGATACGCCCTAAAAAGCGCGACCAGGTCATTTCTTTATTCTTCCAGTTAAGATCGAACCGGTTCTTACCTTCGGCTATCCAGATGGTCGGATCATATTTAAGTCCGACCACCTTCTTTTCTTCTATTTTGGTTACTGTTCCCATTTATTTAGCCCTTTCCCATAGCTTTGAGATGATTAGCGACAGTCTGCACTGAGCAGTGAAGCTCCTCGCCGATCTGCTTTAATGTCCATCCCGCATCCCGGAGAGCTCCTATCTTCCCGTCGTCCAGCGTGCTCTGGTTGCTTTTTTTTGTCTCCTCAGGAGCAGCTTCTTCTTCGCCTTCCAGCATATCGGCAACCTTCTTAACACAATCTTCGCAAAAATCACGCTCACATAAGTCGAAGGGATCGTCGACGTTCACATCCTCGGGATCCTCTATAGGCGTGTGCATAAACTGCGTTACGAGTACGGTCCAAGGCAGCTCCTTTATGGTCTTGCCGCATCTGTCGCATGTGTAAGTTACGTGTCTCATGGTTATACCTCCTGTCCTAACTCCTTTAAACATTTAATGATTGTTTCCGCCAGCTTTTTATCTCTCGAGAGCTCCTTCTCGTGCGATAGTATAAAGTTCTTACACTTCCGCACGACTTCCTTCTTTTCTTTGATCTCTTGCTTACGTTCTTCGGCAAGATCTTTAAACTTCTGCTTATCGTGTGCGATCTTAAGATGGTTATTAATTACATTAAGATCTCTCTCGAGTCCTTCCAGATCGGTCTCGGCAAGCTTCTGCTCAGCTCTCCACTTATCCTGCATCTCCCTGATCCCCGCCTCGTCTGCTTCTGTTATCCTAAGGGAGTCGAGACGGTCATTAAGGAAGAGAAGAGTAGTGGCTCTTATGTAGTCCCGATCCGGGGAGATATCGACTACCTTAAGAAACTTCTTAAACCAGTTAACCCCGTGAGGGAAAGCCTCGTCGAGCCATATACGCATATAGCCGCCTGCATATCTGACCATGATCTCTTTTTCCTGCATTACCACACCCCCTGTCCTGTATACGGCTCCGGAAGCGGTCGCCAAGCCAGTACCTCGATGTTTTTAGCGCGCGGCCACTCGTTTATGCACCATGTCTTGGTAAGCGGATCGTAGGACCCGGTAAGCATGGCACGCTCGAGCTCTACGTTCGGCTCGGGATAGCCGGATACACAAAGCAGCAGCTCGTTTTCTGCCTCTTCGCCGTCCGGTTCTCTTACCTGTACCGGAGTCCAGTCAAGTTTTTCCAAGGCCGCTATAAGGTTCTTCGCTTCTCCGCGTTCTACCTTATAAGCGGGGTAGTGCGTCCACGGGTAGTTTTTTAAATTTACTAACAACGATTTTAATGCTCCGTCCATTTATTCACCTCCTTGTCCCTCTCTTTCTGCAATTCCTCAACATCATAATTACCACATAGATATGATTTTTCTGTATAAGCGTCCGGACAATATATACTTGGATTACTCTGTGCTATACAATATTCTTCATATGTTTTAGGTGAATTTTTACATTCTCTACAACTCATTTATTACCCTCACTTTCTGCCTTATTCTTACTCCTTTCTAAGATCGCTTGTACTTCAGTTGTCTTATGGAATTTCAAATAGCAATCAATGTAGTATAATACCTCTGCTAATGTCTCTGTATCGCATTCTCTTAATATCGCATCCGCTATCGTTATCGGTGTTGCTCCCGCGGGCACGTTTAAATTACAAGGGTCATTCATTCTCATTCCTTATCCTCACTTTCTGCCTTATCTGCTTCTACAATAGGTGGTAAACTGTTAAGATAATCAAGACTGACTGCTTCTATATATTCTCCATTTATCGTCAAGTATATTATGGGATTATCATGGTCAATCCGGTCCTCGTCTATCTTACCAATATCAACTATCTTTCCGTGTCCTTTAGGTAACGGTGTTCCTTTACGGATTGATACACAAGCCTTTAACATATCCACTGCATCAATATTCCCATTATCGAACAACCTTGTATAAAGATTTTCGTCTATATCAATTACTATTTGCATCTGATACCTCGCTTTCTTCCATCTTTGCGCCGCAATTAGGACAGTAGTTATACAGATTATCTGTTGGCGTTCCGTCTATTAAACAGAATGACTCGCCACATGCCGAACAATCGTAATAGACATCTCCATCAAATCCGTCTTTTTCTATCCAATGCCCTGTCTTCTGCTGTGGTGTGACAGGTGGTAACTGTAATATTATTTCTTCAAGATTTTCGCCTTTGGAATTGGTAATCTTGTTCCAAATACTATTTCTCTTAACTGTTGCATCAAGCACCGCCTGCCTGCTTATTGTATCCTCGCAAGGCTCTATTTGCTCATACTCTAATTCGTATCGTTCGTCTATCTCTAATGAGTTGATCGCTATATCTAAATAGACGCTCGGATCGTATGGATAAATGCCTTTTTTCATATCCTCAAAGACTTTTATTGTCTCTTTTCGTGTTACTTTCATCCTCTTCCTCCTCTTATATAAAGAAGGAAGGCGCGCCATGTATTATAGGAATAGGGGATTTTCCTTTCTTTTTTTATAGTTTGCAACATATTGTATGCGCGCCCTCCGTCTTATCTGACAAACCTACTGTGCTCGTTTTCGAGATCTTCGTCTGTTATATCCAGATACAGCTGCGTTACTGCGATATTAGCGTGGCCTAAGAGCTTTGATACCGTTATGATAGGCATGCCCGCTTTTAATGCCATTGTCGCTCCGGTTCTTCTGAACCTGTGCGGATGTACATCCGATACACCTGCGCGTGCTCCGATCATCTTAACGACTCGCTCTATGCCATCCTTACCGCTGTGCTCTGCCGGATCCACGAGATCGGGATCTTCGTACCAGTTTTTTCTTCTTTTGGAATAGGATCCTTTTCCGAAGGTTGTCCTATCGCTTGCGCTCGCCATCTGGGGAAGTAAGTAAGGGTTCGAGTCTTTTCGTTTTGCCAGGTATCGCTCCACGGCTACCCTTGCCTTTGCATTTAAGTAGACCGTGCGGTCCTTTTCGCCTTTTCCATGTACAAGGCACTCGGTACCGGCTATATCGCTTATCCTGATGTTTGCCAGCTCGTTAACCCTGCACCACGTAGACAAGAGCATCTCTACGATGATGGTCTCCCTTTCCGTCTGGCAGGCGTTTCGTATAAGTTCTACTTCGTAGTCTGTAAAAGCTTTTTTCTTCGCTTTTGCGTATTTTATAATCTCGACCTTGTCCATAGGGTTCTTGGCTATGTATTCGTTCTTCTGCATCCAGCAGTAAAAAGAGGAGAGTGCCCTGCGCTCGTTATCTACCGAGCACTTCTTATTCCCGCTTACCCTGAGCTTTTTCGCCAGATAGAGCTTTACATCGTCAGCCGTAACCTCCTGCGCGTTCTTTCCGATAGTGTCGAGGATCTTCTTTATATATCCGCGATATGCTTTAAGAGTCGTCTCAGCTCGTCCGCCTGCTGCCTTAGAAGCTAAGAACAAGGCTATAAAAGTATCATTTGTCCCCTCGTCCATGACAGCGACCTCTGTTTTTCTCTTAGAGATCTCGTAATTATCCAGGATAATAGTGATCTGTGCTTTTATTTCTTCGAATGGTATGCTATCTCTGTGAGGGTATAAGGCGTTTATGATTTCCGTGTTTAACCTGTTTCGCATGTTTCCACCGCCTCCTTTATGTAGTTTTAGTCTTTCCTGTAAAAATCGCACTCGTAAGTGCTGCCCTTTAGCGGAAGGCCGGGAGCCCATTCGATCGGCTCGCTCATTATCGCATCTATCCGCTTGGGCGCTTCCTTATCGATCGCCGGAACATCCGCCACGATCTCATCATGGACGTGGAAAGCTATCCGGTATCCCTGTGCGTCGAGTTGTTTCATTTTCTCGGCCAGACAGTCACGCGCAACGGATTGCACTATATTCTCGGTAAGCTTTCCGCCGTAAGTGTCTACGCGTACCCACTTCCTTGTCGTCTGGTCTTGTGTCATATATGTGATCCTGCTGCCGTACTCCCCGTCGATAAGGTCCGGATCCCAGAGTGCGATCGGTCGACCGCTTGGCAGCTTGATAAATAATATAGGCGTGTCGCCTGCATACTTCTTATAAAAGGTAACGCCCTGCAGCTTCTTACACCTTGCCCTTGGCGCTTCGTCTGAGATGACCATCTTCGCAGCCTTCTCGCAAGACTTCCACATCTCCACAACTCTCGGAGACTCACGGCGCCATTGTGCTACGATCTCAGCCATTTCGTCCTCAGGGACTGATCCGGTGGTATCCATACTCTTCATAGCGCCGACCGCGCCACCGTAGCCAAGAGCCAGCTCCGCCACTTTTCCGCGTTGCCTAAGCTCTGCATTTTGTCCGTGCTTTTCAACAGGTACGTGGTAGATCCTGGAAGCAGACTCGCAGTAAATATCCCCGCCGTTCTTAAATACATCCAGGCGCCAGTCCTCTCCGGCGATCCATGCCAGGACTCTTGCTTCTATCGCGGAAAAATCCGATACGATAAACCGGTTATAGGTCGAAGGTATGAACACGGTACGCACGAGCTGAGAGAAGACATCCGATACGTCATTAAAGAGCATATTTAAGGAGTCCATGTCGTTACTCTTAACAAGCTCTCTGGCAAGATCCAGCTCCGCGTCCGGCATATTATTCCTGACAAGGTTCTGGGGCTGTAAACCTCTTCCCGCCCATCTACCGGTATGCCCTCCATAGAACTGCATAAGACCCCTCGCGCGGTTATCGTCGCATGCCATGGCTATGGCCGTCTCGTACTTCTTTACGCTCGTCTTGCCGAGTGATTTGCGGATAGTAAGCACCTCTCGAACATTAGCAGGAAGATCTCCGGCAAGGAGCTCATCCACGTCTGTCTTGGTAAGTGAGTCAACCGGTACGCCGTTATCGACAAGCCACGCCTTAAGCTGTTTAAGGCTGTTCGGATTGCTTAAGCCTGTTAAGGTCTCAGCGCGGTGTATGAGCTTTGCGGTGTGCGTTTCGTTGTATGCTATGATGTTTCTCGCCAACTCCACGTCGATCTTTACGCCGCCGTCGTTAATATGCTGGTCGAGCGTCCAGAGATCCTGCTCACTCTTGTCCGGTCGAAATGCCTTAAGCCTGTTAAGTATCGCCTGCTCGGATACTACATCGCCTTTGTTGTACTCTTTAAAGAGTTCCCACTTCTCCGGTGCGTGCATCGGAAGGTTTCTGGTGCGGCCACCGTTTGCCTTGGTAGGCTTACACGGCTTACAAAAATACTGGATAAGTGCCTTACCCGTCTTAAGCTTCTTCTCGTCTTCTTTAAGGTTAAGAGCGTTACCGACATCAGCCAGCGATCTCGGAAGACCTAAGGAAGCGGCAAGGATCATCGTGTCGCGCCACTGCTCCGGCGGCATGTCTTTTTTAAAAAATACTGTAAGACAGGTGCGCTCGAAGTTTGCGTTATAGGCTGTCTTTAAGATTTCCTCGTTATTAAGACTCTGCCAGAAGCGATAGTGCTCCTCGTTGTAGGCTTCCTCTCTGGCAGTTGCCAGATCGATGAGCTTAACCTTATCCTCGTCGGAGAACTTATAGCCTAAGAGCAGGATCTCGAAGTCCGGCGCCTGCGTGTATGCGTAGACGCCGTCATCGATGCTAACGGAGCTATACGTCTCGATATCGATTGCAAGCTCAGTCGAGCATATCTTCATCGTCATCTGTTACCTCTATCTCAACATCATCGAAGTCGCTCTCTGCCTTAGGCTTGGATCCACCGAGTGCAGGGCCTTCCTTAATGAGCATCGCGTTATCGAGTCCTACAGCTACGCCGTTGTTTCCGGATGTAGCATAAGGATAGAAGGTAAGAGAGAAGGAGAGATAGTCTCCGCTCTTTACGTCATCGGGATCTACAGGGTTAAGGTCCTTATCTACCACCTGCGGCTTCTTCTTAGAGTTCGCATTAAGGAAGAAGTGACCCTCGTACTCATCGCCTTCCCTCTCGTCGCCATCGCGAAGGGGATCGTGAAGGTTCTTAGGCACCTTGCCGTTCCATTTGGTCTGCTGTCCTAAGTCTGTCGCTTCTGCTATTGCTTCTTTTATAAGCTTGATAGTTTCCTTGTCCTTCTCAGGGATAAGGATGCAAGCGCTATACTTAGGATCCTGGGAGCTGTCTCCCGCCCACGGCTCGAAGAGGTGCAGATAAGATCCTCTGCATACTCCCGTCCTGATCCTTGCCTTACCACTTAACTTTTTTGCTAACATAATGTTTTCCTCCTTGTTTACTTGTTAGTCTATGTCCGCGAAGTCATCCGCGGCGTTGTTTCCTACAATCGCAGGACGCTTATCGGTATCCGGTACGAGCGTGGGCTTTCCCGGGGGCTTTTCTATATAAAGCCCTAAAACGTCTGCGAACTGCTTCTTACCCATGAGCTTCTCCATGTTTGAAACGGTGAGAAGCTTCGTCTCGAACAGCAGAGCGCGATCATATCCGGCGCCTATGCACTGCTTAACGATCTCTTCATCTGTGCCCGAGTATTTTCTGTTACTGCGTCCCTCTACGACCTTATAGCCGGGGAACTCTTCGCCCTCCAACGCGCGGGAGAGTGCGCCCTCCTTCACGTCATCTGCCCACTTAACCAGACCGTCGGAGAGCTTTAATACTTCCGAGATCTCTGCAGGAGTAAGCAGCCCCTTGTTCTTAAGTTCTCTAAGCTGTAAGAAGTGATCCGCTCTTGTGCGGCACTCCTTACGTGCAGGACAGAAGGTACACCACTCGCCTGCCTTGAACTCTGCGACACCTTCCATCGCCTTCTTGGCAGCAGGCTGCGCCACATTGTGCCCCCATCCATAGAGGTCATCTGCGAAGTACGTAGCGCTTGAAATGTTATCAAGCCGCGGCTGATATATAGTGATCTCGACCTCGTTAACCTCGTAGATCATGTCGATCTCATCCAGAGCACCGAGAGCGTAGAGCATAAGCTGCGCGTTTTCCTCTGCCTCGACTCTTACTCCCTTGCCATACTTAAGATCGATAATATGCGCTCTGCCTTTTCTGACGATGACCACGTCGGAAGTACCGAAGCCTTCCGGGATCCATCTGGAAAGGTCCACCTTCTGCTCCGTAAGAAGCTGAGCGGCAGGATCCTCTTTAAGCTCCTTCGCATATTCCTCTTTAACGTAAGCCGCGTACTCTTCCAGATACTCGATCATGTCGGAAGAGTTCCCTTTAAGTTCGGGATGTTCCTCGTAGAAGCTGTCGATCTTTTTAATGTGCTTCGCAGTTACCTTGTCTGTCTTAATAAGCTGCTCCGCCGCCTCATGCGCAAGCGTGCCCTCATCGGCGTATATCGTAGACGATCCGCCCGGATACAATCCCGAGAGTGCCACACTCCCAGGGCAAGGTATCCATCGATGCGCTGCGCTTGCGCTACAAACTGCGTGAGCCTTAGGTGCCGCCATTAAAGAGCCTCCGCTTTTGCATAGATCTCGTCGAGCTTATCGGGATGCGCGCTGGTGAGCTCGGTAAGCTTTTCCACGCCGTACTCCGTAAAGAGTTCCTTGACCTGTGGCTTCTTGCCTGCTTTGATCTTCTCGGCTAAAAGGATCCTGATAGCTGCCTCGTCGACTTTCTGCTTTTCCTGTTTAGGCTCAAAGGGAAGCTCCGGAGCTTCTTCCTTTACAGGCTCGGGCGCCTTCTCCTTTTTGGGCTCCTTCTTAGGCTTTTCCTCCTTCTTGGGTTCTGCCTTAAGGTGTTTACGGACAGCCTCGTCGACATACTCTTCTACCATGTTGTTGCCGGCCACGTAGATCTTCTGGAACTCAGAGATCTCTTCTAAGCTGTCAAACTCTACCGTGATTTTCATGTTTATCCCTCCTTTTGTGGTTTAAATATCTTGCTAAGTGCACCGATCTGGCTGAACAGACCGGCAGTCTTTCTGTAGCGGTGCATCGCCGCGCTTTTCTGCAACGATCTTGCGCCAGTTTGAGTAGAACGGTAGCTCCTCCGACTCCTCGCACGGTGTTTGTCTCTCGTCGCCATACTCCATCCTCCTTCTGTAATATTTTTCCGATATCAGACTTACCAGCTCCATAAGATGCTTGCCATCGTACCGGATCCGATGTTCTCCTGGAGTGCCGCCTGCTGCCTTTTCTCTTTCCAGAGTGTCAAAGATCCAGTCTGTATAGAAAAATTCGAGCTGCAGCGTGTCGTCCCTTCCGGGGATCTTAAGAGGCTTGCCGGTTTTCGCTTTTACCCCGTAGAGTTCGGCAAGCCGCTTTTTGGTTCTTCTGGGGTATTCCGTATATATGCGGATCGTCATCACTTCACCACTGTAGAGAGCGATATAGGATGCTCTTTAGGGTCGTCAAGCTTATCCAGGTCAACCGTTACCCGGTTAAAACCGGTAAGCTTGTTATAGTCAGCTTCTAACTGAACTCGCATAGCAAAGTCCATAATGATCTTGGCGGCTTTTAATAAGGTGCCTGCCAGCTCCTGTCGGCTGTTGTCTTCACTCTTCATTCTTTTTTCTCCTTTTTTGATTATTTCGTGCCTCCTCAAAACAAGAGGCGGGTTAGAAGAGAGCGGTGCGAGAGGTATCTCGACTATCTGCTCACCCTCATATATAACTTAAATTGATCCTCGAGATCCTTACGCCCGACATTGTCGTAGCAATCCGGGCATATAAAAGGGTTTGTATGGAAGTGCTCGCGCATTTCCTTAAGTTCTTCCAGATCCGTAGGCTCGAAGGTATCGCCACAGATTACGCACTTTATAGGCATCTCCATTTCTTCACCAGCTCCTTCCACTCAGCAAACTCTATCGGGATGTCTGTGAACTCCTCGCCCTCTGCACCGAGGACTACTATGTCGCCGTAGAAAACGTCGTCCAGGTAATCGCAGGGGATCCTCATGTTCTTCTCGTAGTCCTTGAGCTTCCCTTCCTCATCGCAGAGGATCACGAGCCCGGGGCGTATCGTGACGGCCTCAATGTAACCGCCGACGAGCTTCTGTAAGTTCTCGAGTCTCGGGCTGATGTTCGTCATGTGCCCGAAGGCTTCGTCTGTTCTTTTAATGATTGCCCTGATTTTTGCACTCATATCGCTGCTCCTTTCCATATAATATGTAGTCTGTGCTTACGTGGAGCTCCGCGCAGAGACGGGCGAAGACTGTAACGCTTCCGCCCAGATCTCCGTTAAGGATCCCGTAGACTGTTTTCCTGTCCACTCCGATGCGCTGTGCCAGCAGGTACTTGGCGCGGCCGTCTTTTAGCCAGGCATCGTTTAGCCTTTCGGCTGATCCGCGCATTGGTGGATATGTCCGCCTACTCATCAGTACCTCACGAGCTGGATGTCGTAAGAGCAGCACAAGCCAGCTGCATAGTCCTCGGCGGCGTATACGCTCTTAAAGCTCTTCGGTTCCATGTCAGGATCGTCCGGTATAACTATCCAGTATTCTCTTTTCATACACTTAACCTCCCATACTTCTAAGTACGTCGCGGATCATCGCGATCCCGGAGTCCATCGCTACGTTAACGGTCGTACCGCCGCCACTATACACGATAGTGACCGTCTCCTTCTCGCTGTCGTAGATCAGCTCCTTAAGATCGTGCTGGCTTCTCGTCTTCCTAAGACAGAAGGTAAGCGCGTCGAGGATGTCCTGCTTGTTTTCGTTTTCCATGTTTTCTGTTCCTCCTTTTTATTTATTTGGGTACTTTAACCCGAGAGCGGGAGACCTGCCCTGCGCGTAACAACTTTATACATTTCTGGGGGTCTATGTGTAGTGTAGTCAAGGACAGAACCAAAGGCAGACCTCCTGATCTCGGGTTAATAGATGTCAGCTTATCCAGTTGTTGGCATAAGCATATAGAAATATAATCACGGTGCTGATTGCCGTTATTATATGAGGGATGTAGGAGTCGCTATCCATAGCGCTCATACCTAAGACCAGCGCTAACAGCGCGGTGTTAAAGATAACTCTGTTTAATCTGCATTTCTTCGCTTTCATACTCTGCCTCCTTTTTGATGATCGCACGCTCTTCTTTGTTAAGCCGTAAGGCTAAGCACATCCCCTGCAGCTCTAAAATGGTAAAGAGGTTCGGGTCTTCCAGCTTCTTCTGGAAGGTCTCGGCGCTCCGGATCCGGGTGGCCGTTCTCCTTAACTCTTCAAGCGATATATGCCTTGTCGTGCAGTTTGTCCTGATTATCCTGTTAAAGTCATCGCTCCACATATTAGTGCTCCTCTGCGTCAGCCCGATCCCCCGCGGAGCGCCCGCGGAGGGTGTGCCATCTCCAACCAAAAAGAGGAAGGTTTCGCACGGTTAAACTGGGGAAAGTTCCGCGCGGGATCGGGTTGACAAAAATAAGTTGCTATTACCAGTTGGTAACATCTACGTAAAAAAAATAGCTTCTACTTCTTCCGGTGTAAGCCGTAAGGCTTCCCTGATCCGGGCCGCCTCTGAGAGCTTGAACTCAGTTTCGCCGGAAAGCTTCGAATAAAGTGACTGCCTAGATAAATCGCACTTTTCAGCTAAGGCGGTGATAGTTATACCTGAGTCGGCTATCATCCGATTGAGTTTATGAATGTCCATCTTTTCCTCCTGCTTGTGTTACCATTTGGTTACACCACATAATATAGCGCATCCGTTGCCAAGTGTCAACACTTTTTTGCAAAGTTATAAGAAAAACTTTACAAGATTGCTAAAATAGGCTAATATTAGAGCACGGGGAGGTGTTGTCACATGGAAAAAAGAAACTTTACCGCGTCCGATAAGATCATAGCAATAAAAATAAAGCAGTACAGAGAGGAAAAAGGTCTGTCCCAGCAGGAGCTTGCTGAGGCATGCGGCTATACAAGCAGAGCATGGACCAGTAGGATAGAGAACTGCGAGAGGAAGCCCAGCGCGGTCGATCTGCTTAAGATCTCGAAGGCTCTGGATGTTAAGGCGAGCGACTTAGCCGGTAAAAACATCGAGGAGGTGCTCTCACTTGCTGCTGATAGCTTTACCATACCTAACAGCTTTAAAAGAGCTGACAAGATCCACATAGTAGAGCTTAAGACGACGCAGGAGCTTACTAACGAAGAGCGTACCCTTATAAATTGCTACCGCAAAGCTCCGGAGAACTATAAGACATCGGTAAAGGCTCTGCTCGATATGGTAAACATCGAAGGAGGTGATCGCCATGAAGATAAATAAACTTATTTACTTACTGGCCTGCGCCATCCTACTGGTAGGGTGTGGCAGTAAAAAGAAGGAAGTCGTCGTCTTCGACTTTTCCGAGCCTACGCAGATAGCCAAAGAGGTAGATCTGCAGGGGTACACCGGAAGACACGCCGATATTGTAAGCTTCACCCAGAACGGCAGCACCGTAGTGGTAAAAGCGAAGTGCAGGGATAATCTATCGAACGATGCCATAATAAGAGGGAACTACTACGAGGTCTGGGAGCTCATAGACGAGCACGGCTTCGATACCGCGGACGAGATACAATACTGGGCGACCTTCCAAGATCAGAAGGTCGTAAGTTTTACCGTAGACAAGGATACGATATCGAAGGTAAAAGAGGGGAAGATCCTACAGGGCAACATGGGCGACTACGTCTCCGATCTGTGGATACTTCCTGCGATGCAGAACTAGGAGGAAGCCATGAACGCAAAGAAACGGGGAAACAGATACCGGGCCGAAGCTTGTAAGACGATAGACGGTAAGAAGATCCGTAAGAGTTTTACAGCGGACACCAAGGCAGAGGCGGAGATGCTCGCTACTGTCTGGCAGAACAGGGCGAAGCTCGATGAGACGCATCCGACAGTTGGCAAGGCACTCGATACATATATCGAGCGCTACAGGGTCACATGGAGCCCGAGGACTGTCCGAGAGAATAAACTTATGGCAGAGCGGATAAAAGCCAGCCTGGACCGCGTCTGCGTCGAAGATATGGACACTAAGGCGGTGCAGAACTACCTTAACGAACTCGCGCTTACCAAGTCGCCGAAGACAGTAAGGAATATGGTGGGCTTCTTAGTGGCCGCATTAACTCTGGATCGGGACGTCCGCTTTAAATTAAGATACCCGGAACGCCCGCCTGTCGAGTACAGCATACCCGATGCGAACAGTCTTAATCTTCTGCTTAAGAACTCCGACGGCGTACTCCGTCTGGCGATCGCCCTGGGAAGCAAGGGACTGCGTAGAGGCGAGATAGCAGCTCTTAAGTATAAAGATGTCCTTTATGATCTTAAGGCTGTGTACATCCACTCAGATATGGTAAAGAATGAAGCGGGACAGTGGGAAGTTAAGAAGATGCCGAAGACGGCGAAGTCTGTGAGACGTGTCCTTCTTCCGCCGGAGATCATAGCCATGATCGGCGAGGGGGATCCGGAAGACTTTATTATAAACAGAAGCCCGGAGTGGATAACGAAGCACTTTATCAAACTGCGAGACTCGTTAGGAATGAGTTGCAGGTTCCACGACCTCAGGCACTTCATGGTAAGCTATAACCATGCTAATGGCATACCGGACCAGTATACCCAAGAGCAAGGTGGCTGGTCCACGGATAACACTCTTAAGTCTGTTTACAGGAACTCGTTGCCGGATAAAGCCGTGACCTTTGCTAAGAGGTCAAACGAGGCATATTCGAAGGAAGTCTTTAAGGACATAATATAGATCTTGGCGGACTTCTTGGCGAACGAGATAGCAAAAATACCCTTTATTTCGGGTGTTATTTAATTATAAAAATCAAAAATAAAAACCCCGTAAGCCTTGTAGCTACGGGGTTTATTCTTATTTTTCGCGGATAACCGCGTTATCGCGGTGACAGGATTTGAACCTGTCGGGTACTTTTTTAACCTTCCAGTATTTATGCCTGTTGCCAAGTGTTATTTATTTTTGTTGGCGTACTTTTTGGCGAACGAGTTTAGAAAAACACTTGATATCCAAAAACAAAAAAAAGCTCCGGGGTGTGGCAGTCCCCCGGAGCACCAAAAAGGAGTAACAGAAATATAGTTATACCCTATCTAAGTATGACCCGCTCGCGTATCCTTTACCAGCGGGTGTATCTATGTAAAGCCACCTAGTGCCACCTATCGTCTTAAAGGTTCCGTCCCAGGTTACCAGAGTGCCCTTCGACATTACGGCAAGGATCCTCTTATCGGTTCCTGCGTCAGCTCGTAGGCGAAGGTTTGCGGTAGTTCTCATCCTTACCTTCGTGCTGGTAAGAGAGTTAACGATCTCCTGGATAGCTTTAGGATCATATCCGGCATCGGTAAGGCGCTTCTTGCGCTCTTCTCCGTTGCCCCATTTACCTTCTATCACTTCCATGGCTATCTCGTTATTACTTTTTAAGGCAGCAGGCGCGTCTTCTGTAGCGCCATACCTTAAGATATTCGACCAGGGATAATTTCGGTAAGCCCTGATAAGGATCTCCTTCCCTGTCTGATCTCCGGGCGTTCCACCCCTTGCGGATCCTTTTTCATTTATGGAAGCCTCAACCTCTTTACCATCGCCGACATATATGGCCACGTGCTTACCGCTCTTAAGGAGCACGTCACCACGGAGTAAGCCGGCTCCTGTCTTAAGATCTACGGACTTCGTAACGTCCTTAAAGCCACACCGCTTAAAAGAGGAGAGCATATTGCCGGTATAGGTCGCTCCCGCTTCCTTAACGTGCACGCCTGCCTCTTCCCATGCCGATATCACAAGAGCGCTGCAGTCGTAGTCACCTTTTTCTCCCCATCTGTAGATCTGATCGTACCCATGGGAGTCGTCAGCGGCTATTCCTTCCATCCAGCTCGTAGCGATCTCGACCGGATCCGAAGGGGCAGCAGGCTCTTCGTCTTCCTCAACGACTGCATACTTCTTTATAAACTCGACGCACTTCTCGTGTCTCTTCTGGAATTTAAGATCTCCGACCTGGTTGTTAGAGCTCTTATCACTCTGATCCTGCACGAGCGAGGCCATGATATCATCCAGGGAGAAGCTTGCCGCTCTCTTAAAGATCCGATCTGCAGCTTTCTTACCGCCGAGATGCCTTATCTCGCAGTACATCATCTGCGCCTTTATGTCGTCGGTCGGACAGTCTTTAAGGTACGACTCCATGAGCTCGGCAAAGAGCTCGTCCTGAGCTTCTCTGCCGGAGTAGCAAGTGATCGCGTTTATAATATCGTTTCGTAGTTCCGGCGAGGGAGCAAACCGCTCTCTGACCCAGTCACGGCTCGAAGCCTTAACCAGATCACCCGATAGGCTCGCCGGATCCTTCGCGTATATTCTGTGGATGAGCTCCTGGGCGTTCTTGCCATAGTTCTGCGCCCATCCTATCGTTATGGTATGCTCTTTATCGCTGTTAGTGTAAGGCTCAACGTAAGCAGCATAGTTTCGCTTACCGTAGATCTGGCCGCCACTCTCAACGGCGCCGATGATGTTGGTAAGCACTGCCATGTTTTTCTTATCCATTTTTATCCCCTTTGTTATTAAGCCCATCGGCCAGCCCCTCGCCTATCGCGTATCCGATAACGGTAGCTCCGGCCATGATAAGAGCTGCCACCTGTGCTGCATCATTTTCGGATCCGCCGAGTGCCACGATGAGCATAGAAACAAAGCTCGCAACAGCGAGCCAAAATTTTCTCGAGGTAAGTTTTCTCTTCCAGTCAATCATGCTGTTGTTCTCCTTTCCAAGTTTTCTATCCTGTGATCTGCTACTTTGATCTTTTCCTCTTGAAGAGCGGTGAGCTCTTCCAGCTTGTAAGTCCGTTCGATAATGCTATTATGCTTCTCGACCTTTTTGGTCAGCTCGTCGAGCTTATACTCGATAAGTGCCTTGGTCTTATTGTTAGACATCACGCCGACGATAATGGCAGCCGCGCCACTTATTAAAGGCGATACTATAGCTATGATAATGGCCTCGCTCATTTTAGTCCTCCTTTACCGGGCCGGTTATAAATTCGCGATAGCCCTCGACGCAGTCAAGGTTTTCGTCTACGATCATAACTTCCGCTGTTATAACGTCATCTGCGTTCCAGAGAGTCTGACAGAGGGCGTGGTAGCTCACTTTAGCCTTGTCCTTATCCGTGAAGCCTTCCGTGTGAACTGAGAAGCTTCCGTTAATACATTTAATAACTGCGTATTTCATTTTGTTTTCTCCTTTCGTTGTTTTTACGCAAAAAGTGCATTTATAATCTCGGAATATGTAAATATAAAAGGTTCGCTAAATCTAAATTTAGTCTATGTTGTGATAACATATGATTATACCCGTTATACAACATAATATTATGATATGTCCTATGGTTTCATTATTCATTACTAAAAATGCGATTGCTAATAATGTAAAACCATATAAACAATTTATTATCAATTCTTTTAGTTTATCCATATATCTAAATTTAGTCTACTTGCTTGCGTTTTCAATGTGTTCAAGCCATTGTTTTACCCTAAAAACGGGTATAAATTCTATTCCGTTTGAGTAAATCTTTTCATTGTCGGCAATCTGAAATTGTTTGCAAAACTCATCGAAGGTGTTTGGAAAGTCTATCTGCTCACATAATAATTCGTATTGTTCGTCTATCTCTAATGAGTTGATTGCTATTTTAAGAGCTTTATTATATCTGCCTTTTTGAGTGTCATTACACATAAGATCTTCACTATATAAAAGTTTGCATAATTCATTTATTGCCTCTTTTCTTATCATTCTTCCACCCCTTTTTTAATTAAGTCTAAATTTAGTATATTTCTTTTATTCTAAATTCCGAAACAGTACCCGAATTTACAACTAAACTGAATACATCATTTTTCTTAACTGGTATAGTTGTTGCGTGTGTCATAACAATACTTCCGCCATCTCTAATAAATGGAAAATTAGTATATATTACTTTTCCATTAATTCGTAGTGTGCAGTTTACGGCTCCTTTTGATACGCAAGAAAAAGCTAAAAATCCATCATGTTGTATCGAATAATTAGCGGGTGCTGTATCGCTTGCATAATCGAACGTATTAGTTAGATGTGAATAATCAACTATGTTTGCTTTAGCGGAATTTAGCGTACTTAGTTCACTGCCTACCGTGACGATCTCGTAGTTCGTGTTAAGAGTGAAAGTAGCGCCGTTTGCGATAGCCGCTATAGCCTTAACCAGATCGCCGTTAAGGTAGAAGTACGTACCTGATGCAATCGACTGGCCTGTCGTGTTCGTGGTACCGGAAAGAACCAGCCCGGATATATCGGCTGCGTCTGACAAGCCTAACGCGGATCCGGTCTTATTGCCGGAGAGCACGGTAGAATTTATCTGCGGTCTGTTAGATAGCTGCTCATAATCGGAAGATCCGCCACTCTGCGATATAGCCGTAGCGATCGCCCGCAGCTCCGTTATGACGTTACCCAGAGCAGTGTTCGTAGCTCCGAGAGTTAGATCCGTGGCAAGACTACCGAGTGCGGTATTTACTGCCTGCAGAGAGGTATCTTTTGCAAGAGATCCCAGAGCTGTATTCGTAGCCCCGAGAGTTGTATTTGTTGCTACATCGGCGAGAGCCGTACCTACCGCCTGCAGGGACGTGTCTTTTGCAAGAGATCCCAGCGCGGTGTTCGTAGCCTGTAGGGTAGTATCTTTTGCAAGGGAAGCAAGAGCGGCAAGGGCTGTATTGATAGCGCTCATAGCCGTAGTTATGCCCTGCACAGAGGTATCCTTCGCAAGCGCATCAAGCGCAGTATTTATAGCGGAAAGAGTTGTATCTTTTGCCAGAAGACTGAGCGCGGTATTAGTGGCCTGTAAGGTCGCATCTTTTGTGATCTCGTCTACGGTTGTATCTCTCGGAAGGTTAAGCTCATCCGTTAGTACTGCCATCTCTTTTCTCCTCCTTAGGTGTTATCTTCGTACTGATATACAATATTTACGCCATTATCAGTCTGATCCACGACAAAGTTAAACGGCGCAAAGCTGATCTCGTTGTCCTGGCTGATCTCGATGTTCTCTCCGGCGGTATAGGTTGAACCTGGGCCGCCATCTATGAGCTCGTTAACATTATCCACAAGCCTCTTAAGTATCTTACTGCTGCCGTTATACTGTATCTTTTTCATAGGATCACTCCGTTATATCCGTTAAGGTATAAGTCACCTTCATAGACGTGCTCGCTGTCTTGGTTACCGCCTGCGATAAATTACAGATGGACCCGAGATAGTCGCACGGGGTAGTAAGGTAAAGCGCGTTTTTCCAACCGTCGCCGGGGTTAAGGTACTGCATAGCGCCCTGGATGAGTCCAGGAGACTCGATACCACCCTGCAGCCTTGTCGTTCCCGGTTCGGGATTATTATTACCGGTATAAACCAGATCGGACACGAGCGTGCCATCGGGATAAAGTATGCAGTTATAGCCTTTATAGAACGGCTGCGTATCCTGGTATACACTTCGATAGAACTTAATAGCGCCGTTGTAGTATGTAAGAATACTGTTACCGACGTTATACTGGAAGCTATCCTCACCACGTATAACTCCTTCGAAGGGCACGTCTATAATGTTGGCCGTATTGCTAAGATCTACGATATAGAAGTGGTTAGCATTGTTACCGAGGATATAAGCATATCCCTCTGCGATCTTTATCCAGGGGATACACTCAGCCTGAGCGTAGTAGGGTTCCGAAGGATAAAATTTAGCATTTGTACAAGTAACGCTTACTATCGAAGAGAGTGTTATAGACTCTGCGACCATGTCGGCGATATCCATAGTTACATAGCTAAAGACTCCGTCCGTGTCATCGCCATAGGCGTCCTTCCAAAGAAAATAGATCTTTGAGTCTGACATCGAGATTGCACTAAACACACTCGTGTTTCTCGTTGTCTGGAAGGATATGGTATCTATAAGCTCCTCAGAGCGAGCTGCGTTAATGCCATCCGCCACCCTTAACAGGTTAATAGGCGTATAGCACTTATAGATCTCAGCGGTGTGTGTTGTGCCGCCGTCATCGGTAACCCTGAGGTAGTAAGAGTAGTTATTTTCGTACCATAAAAACTGTCCTGTGGTTAAGTAGCCCGCATGATTAAGAGGGGTGTGTACATTTATGCCGGTCTCTCTGGCGATAAACGGGTTACAGTTATGACCGCCAGCGGCGTATGTTTTGGTAAGAGCTACAGACTTTATGATGCCGTTTGCCTGATGCGTAGCAAAGTCCCAAACGTTTGTGGCACTTGTATCTCCTGCAGAGCTCTCGTTAACATTAAGAGAGCCGTAAAGCGCTCCGGTATCCTGAGTCTGACCTGCACATCCAACAAGGTGCGCGTTAGCAGGGAAGTGTACATTATTGACGTCCTCGGTAAGCGTATTGTCGAAGAGCATTACCGCGCCAAGTCCTCTCTTGTATAACGGAAGAAGGTGAGTGGAGAGATCTAAGCCTCCGGTCGTATAGAAGGGCAGCAGGAGCTTCGTCGCGTTCGTTATGATGTTGTCCTGCTCGAGCCTGTCCTTTAAGCCTGTCTTATGGTTGTGTAGATCAATTCTTACGTGTCCCTTTAGCATGTTAGCTCCTTTCACACGGCAACGCTCGCGCCGTAAACATTTATATCGAACAGAGTACAGTTCTCTGCGATGTCTGCTCGGATCATTACAGTGCTATGACCTGACCAAGCGCTTTCCGGTATAGCCATGATCTGGGTGTCGATCATCGCCGCACCTGCCTGCCAACCGTTCTCTGTGTATACCACCCAAGTACTTCCGCTGTCGAATGATACATAGTAAACAGCAGAAGCGTCGAAAGTCGTCACGCTCTTAACGCCTGTCATGTCGCAAGTCTTTACGGTTGCAGCTGTGCCGGAGATGGTCGAACCGCTTCCGATCCAGCCATCGGGTCCTATCGTCGTTATATCCGTATCAACAAGGTCGGCATTAACCCAAGGGCTGAATACCATACAAGGCGCCTCTGCCTTAGATGTATCAGTAACAGACCCAAGTATACCGGTAACGAAGTCAAGCGCAGCAACGCGGTCGCTTATTACATCGCCGACCGGTGTACGCGCCCAGACGCTTGCTGCGTCGCTTAATGCGCCGAAGAAGTCCGGGATAACCTCGAGACCAAGTATATTATCGTTACACTGGATAGTGCCGTCCCACTCACTCTCTCCGGCGAGTCCCTGGCCCATGATAACAGCGAGAACTCCCTCGCGGTCGATATGCACGCCGCCGCCTTTACAATCAAGCCATACCGCCCAGGTATGGATCTCTTCGGATGTCCCGATAAGATCATAGCGAAGACGCAGGACGTGTTTGCCGTCTCTGTAGGTCTCGATAGGGTTGTGCCCGGTGATCTCGATATCGTCGAGATAATAGGTCGCTTTTACTTCCAGATCATCCTCAACAAAAACGCTCCCGTTTGTCTCTGTATTATCCGTATTAAGTAAAAACTGCATATCTATGACGATATGCGTAGTCTTATTTACCACAAACCTGATAAGCGCGACCTGCCTACTCTGGCCGTCGCCTATATCGATGTCGTCTACATTCACATAAGTGTAGTAGTGCATCTGGTTATTGTCCTGATTAGCCATTAAGCCAGTCAGGTTCTTGTCCGTTTTGCTTCTTGCAGTCGCAAGGTCGGGGTTCTTACCTACGCCCTCGATATCGTACGTACCGTGATACTTAAAGTTGTATTTCGTCATGCAGAACTGTTTCGTCGAGTCGGCGAGACCGTCCGTAAACGAGAAGACGTCCATAAGATCATACGCGGGATTACCTATCATCGAGAGCTTAAAAGGTACGTAGATCGCATCCTTAATGTGATTAAGGACGTCCCTACGCATCTGGTCTTTTGTATCCGTCAGTCCGTACTGCAGGAGAGGGTTAGATCCCAGGTTATAGGTAAGACCATCATCGGGATCCAGTCCGTAGTATTCTGTTTTTTGATCTGCTATATTTACACAAGACAGACCGGTATATTTTGTCTCGAAGTCCGAGAAGGAAGCACCTGTTAGCCGGTGCTTGTCGTCTATCGTATCCACGACGTTATTATCGTAAGGTCTGAATATTATCTTGCCGGATCTGTCAGCCATGGCGTTGCATGCACACGTCTGTGCTACCCAGCTTATCCAGTCTCTCCATGTCTCGATATCGGTCTCGGTATACATAGAGAGCTGTCTGCTGCCGTTTGCAAAGTTCGCAAACTCTGCCATGGTAGTACCAAGGATCACGCTACAACGGTCACAAGCCTGTTTTGCAAGCTGCCAAGCGGTTCCGACCGTGGCGTTAACGGCACAAGACTTATCGAGCTTCGACATATTATCGTATGCTTTAATGCTTACGCCCTCAGCTGTCCACTCCGCCTCTTTAACGATAAAGACACCAAGCGGAACATCCTCGAAGCCTGTCTCTGCATCTATCCACAAGCCGTACGATACGACGATCGCCACGCCGTTAAGAGTGTACCTCTCGAGGTTAAGCCCGGAGAACTTAGCGCAGAGCTCTGCCGTATATACCTGACCTATCTTAAGCTCCGTATTATCAGAGCACTGGTTTGATATCGAAAAGGACCCCTTTACGATGTTCGCGTCCGTGAACTCTATGCCTGCTATGGTACCGGTTAGCCTGGTACGCTGTACGGGTCTGGCCATCGCCGCCCTGTAGTCTGCGCTTACGTTATACATATTAAAGCTCCGTTATCTCGACCTCGATCTGATAGAGTCCATCTACTTCACCAAGCTGCTGCCTTGCTTTGTTTATATGCCTCTCCGACGTGATATTAAACACACAGGTATATGTACTGATCTGGTCGGCGTTTGGATAGTACACGCCGACCGTCACGGTATCAGCATCTCGGTAGGATCTGAATATTTCCACAAGCGAACCGGTAAGAGTCCACTTGCCTTTTATACTAAGCTTTGCATTACGCACCACCTGCATCTGCGTGGTGCCGGCTTCCGTCTCGTACTCGTTTGCGAGCTTCGACGCCGTTATGGTAAGATCCTCATCCGGCGTTGGAAGCCATGAGCTGTTTATCTGTATTACATTTATCATCTTATCGCCCCCCGGATCTGTAGTTCTGAATAGTCTGCGCATCCACCACGAGGGTCTGTATGCTTTCGCCACCGATCGATACCGGGATCACGATATCACCCATAACACCGCCGACAGCGTCCTGGATCATTCCACGGAGTGAGCTTACGCCTACGATCGCCTCAGGTCCTGCCTCGCCTGCTCCTAAGAGCTTGCCGCCTGCAGCTCCGAAGATCGTCGGAGAGCTTAAGATCATACCGTTCTCCATAGCCTTCTTATACCACTGCACATTTATAGACGGCACCTTCGGCGGATCCAGTGAGAAGGATCCCGATATGCTAAAGTGCGGGAGCTTGATCTTAGGCAGGGACCACTCAAAGTTAAAGATACCCTTAAGCCAGTTAACCACGCCCTGCATAAATGTCTTTACGTTGTTAAAGGTGTTCGTAAAAGCGTTCTTTATGGCATTAAGGATTTTCTGGATAGCAGACCAAGCGCCGTCCATCATAGTCGAGATGGTCGTCTTGACGCCCTCGAAGGTTGTCTTAACTTCCTGCTTTATGAGCTCGAAGGCTTGTATGATATCCTGCGTCGCCTTAAGTATTGCCGCACCAAGTGCTACGATAGCAGCCGCAAGGACCGCGATCGCTGCAGCTAAGGCAAGAACACTCGCCGCCGCGACAAGTATGCCGGCGCTAAAGGCTAAGACCGCAACAGTAAAGGCAAGGACTGCCGCCGTAGCGACTAATAAAGCCGCTGCCGCCGCAAGGATGCCTGCCGCTAACACGGTGAGACCTGCACCTGCTGCCAGGGCTCCCGGAGTAAACGTAAGAAGAGCAGTACCGAGCTGTACGATAGCCGTAGCCGCCGAACCACCCCACGTCGCTATAGTAGGAAGCTGGGTAGCAAGGAGTGCTATACCGGCTGTCGCGGCCAGTATGCCGACGCCGACCATAAGGATGGCCGCGCCGAAGGCTAGCAGACCAACAGCTCCGGCGGTAAGTGCCGGACCAAGCGCTGCAGCTCCTGCCGCAAAGAGTGCTAGGACCCCGACAAGTGCGACAAGTGCAAAGGCTGCCTCCGGTCCTGCCTTGCCGAGTGCAATAGCAGACTGCGCAAGTAATGCGATACCCGCTGCCGCGAGTAATATACCGGCACCCAGTGCTATAAAACCGAGCGCGTTCTTTGTAAGAGCGCCTATACCCTGAGCAGCTGACGAAGCTCCGCCCGCCGCCGATCCTGCCGCGGATCCGAGAGAGCCGATGCCGCTTGCCGCCGACGATGCTCCGGAGCCTATACCACCAAAGACCCCGGAAAGCTTTCCGAACACTCCGCCGATAGATCCGAACGCGCCGACGAGCTTAGGCGCTAAAGTAAGTATAGAACCGAGTGCTGTGGTCAGTGTTCCCAGGATAATAAGTAAAGGACCAGCTACCGCTATGATAGTGCCGATAGTGACCACGATCTTCTTCTGGGACTCGTCCAAGCCGTCGAGCCACTCGAGAAACTCTTTTAATTTTTCAACGATAGGCAGCAGGATCTCTGCCACCAGACCACCGAGATCCGTCTTAACGACGTCCCAGGTGGACTTTAACTGCATAACTGCTCCGGCGGGACCTTCCATCATGGTGTCCGCCATCTCCTGAGTCAGCCCGTTACAGTTATGTATAGCCGCGGAGAGTGAGTCTACCTCACCCGGCGCGGTATTTATGACGGCAAGCCATGCAGCCATCTGGTTCTTACCGAAGATCGCCGAAGCGGCTGCCATCTGTTCCTGTTCATTAAGCTTTGCGAAGGAAGCATTAAGGTTTCTCTGTACTTCCTCCATGCTCTTCATGGATCCGTCTTCATTCCAGATCTGATCCATGGTTATACCGTACGCGTCCATGGCGTCTTTCGCCTGCTTAGTAGGCGCGGCAAGCCTTGCCATACCTGTCTTTAACGAGTTAGCTGCTTTGTCTGCATCTATTCCGGCATTAGCCATAACGCCGAGCATTAAAGCCGCGTCTTCTACGTCCTTACCTGCCGTCCTAAAGACGGGAGCCGCGACACTCATAGAGCTCGACAGCGTATTAACATCCAGAGCGGAGTTATTACAAGCCGATGCGAAGACGTCCGCGTAGTGCGTTGTCTTACCGAAGCTGTCACCGAAGCCGTTTATGGTAGCAACGAGTCCGGCGGATACTGTATCGAGATCTCCGGCTTCACCTGCTGCCAGGTTCATGGCAGGAGCAAGAGCAGAAGCCGCCTCTTTTGCATTAAGTCCGGCACGCGCAAAGTTTAGGGACGCATTAGATGCGTCGCTCATGCCATACACGGACTGCTTAGCCGCCGATGCCATAGCATCATAGAGCTGATCCGCTTCTTCGGCGGTGCTTCCCATCGTCTTCTGGGTAAGTCTCATCGTCTGATCTACTTCGTAGAAACTCGAGACCATATCCTTCCCGGCGGAGATCGCCGCGATGGAAGCGGGGAGCATCATCATACCGGCCTGAGTCATACCCTGGCCGAGTGTTTTCATTTTCTGACCGACAGCTGCGACCTGCTGAGAAGCAACGGAGCCGAAGTTCTTAAACTCCTTCTGTAAGGACTTAAGCTTTATCTCTGTCTCTGCGATCTCACGCTGCAGAGCCTGGAACTCCGGCGTACCTACCTGACCGGCGCTAACCATCTGGGACTGCGCCTGCCTTAAGGTTGCGAGCTTGGAACCCGTTGCGGAGATCTCGGTCTGCAGGGCGTTATACTTCTGCGTAAGTAAGACCGTATTCGTAGGATCGAGCTTAAGAAGTCGGTCGACGTCCCTAAGGGTAGTCTGGCTCGCTCTTATTTCGTTGTTCGCTTTTCTGACCGCGTTGGTTAGCTTGGTAGCGTCTCCATCGATCTCGATTGTAATACCCTTAATACGTCCGCCTGCCATTGTTATCTCCTAAAATCTATCAAAGTCCGCCTGCGTTGCAAGTTCCTGATAGCTGTCAGCTTCCTGATCGTTAGATGACTCGATGACCATGTCCATTATCATACCCTCGGTAAGTTGGTCCATCTCGTCAAGTGACAAGCCCAAC
>Ga0310697_10001336_pt1 | contig 29216 bp, 19 predicted proteins | sample 172DNAGHGlowgp2_FD_203883 | JGI IMG/M metagenome (GOLD analysis project Ga0310697, IMG submission 203883) | Sheep rumen microbial communities from Palmerston North, Manawatu-Wanganui, New Zealand - 1728 DNA GHGlow gp2 (v2) (version 2) | ecosystem: Host-associated > Mammals > Digestive system >... | reverse complement strand
ATTGAGCGATTCTGCAGAAGCATTGGTTGACCTGTTCACGAAGTAATTGAGGATCTCGTCTTCCCTGTCGTACATGGCAGCGGCGATGTCATTGAAAGCTTTATTGTCAAACTCACCCACTTTGGCGTACCACTTCTGGATGCTCTTGCGCCCTGCTTCCTTGTCGCACTTTTGGGCAAAGATCATTCTAAGTGAGTGAGTCAGGCTGTATGCCGCCTCTTTATGTCAGGATACAGTTCAAAGAGGATTTCCGCACGTTCCCTTTGGCTTGGAGTCCACTTCTCGGGTGACACCATCAGCAGTAACTTGCTACGCATGAGCAGTTCTGCCTTTGTCTCACCGTTCCTCAGCCTCTCGGGATGGTATGCTGCATTGCTTCGGATGGGGTTACCTTCTGCATCTACAAGAGGCTTGCCGCTCTTGAAGAGGTCTTTGATCATAGCCCTGAAGTCATCTCTGGCGTTAGCCACCTCCGTCATCACCTCGCGACGGTGACCGATGCGTATCTCCTGCAAAGCCTCCAGACAGAACTGCTGATGGTGGAAACGGTCGAGCGTAATCATTGCCTTGGGAAAGCAAGACGTGACAATCTGGTGCATGCTGTCAGAGAAGTCAAGTGTCACTTCTTCCACCGACAGACGGGCGGCTTCAGGTATTTTCTCCAACACGCTTGTAACCTCCTTCGCCTTCGTCCCCCTTGCCATGGCCACAAGACATCCCTTACGCCCGTGAGCCTCCTTGTTGGACAGGATGGTATAGACCTCACCGGTTGACAGACACGTCTCGTCTATGCTCAGATGGGTGCCCATGTTCTTGGGGATGATTACCCAGTCCTCTGCGTGGTCGGCATCTTCCCAAGTCTTGAACCCGCTGATGGGGGCCCGTCCGCTTGAAACCGTTCAAGCGTCCACCCTCCTTGTAAGAACGCTCAAAATTGTCGCCGTTGATGTGGTAGTCCTTCTCAAACGAACGGGCCGTTCTTTGCAAGCAAAGCGACCGGAGGTCGAACGATAGGGAGCGTCTCCAAACGCCTCTTTAAAAAATCCGCCAGTTCCTTCGAACAGCGGGTGGACTCCTGAATGAAGTCAAACTCGGACATGACATTGTGGTTGTCTGAGTCTAGCCAACGACGGCGACGTACATGCAACATAACCTCCTGCCCGCGAATGGGAAAGTCGTGGAAAGTCTTTGCCGGGGTAAAACCATTAGGACGCAGGTCTTCACGATTGTCTGGTGTCAGATCATTCTCATCAAGATACAGATGGATGATGTTTGGACTGGAAAAAGAATTATCCTGAGCAGAGTTGTCTCTCTTTGCTTCCTTTGGCTTGACCTCAACATCGGTCAGTTCAAACCAGTCGAGCATATGCTCAGGCAACAAGCATTTGGCAAGGATTTCGTATTGTGGATTCATTGTGATATCTCGTTTCTAATAAAACGATAATATCACGATTTTAGTGTGGAGGTTCACACGTGGTTATGCAGGTGCCCCAAATAATATACGTATTTTCAAGTATGCCCCCCTATTAATTATTATTAACAGTTATAATTATATGCAAACAATTAAACTCTTTTAATATTTTTTTACAACGAAAGCATGTCTGTGGATGCTTTCATCTGAATGGTTGGGATTTATCGGCTTTGATAAATATGCTCGATGGACTATTTTTTTGACAATCGCACACCGATGTCGGTTATGCCCCTTAATGTCTCGGTACGCATATTGTGTCGGATGGCGAGGACCACGGAGTCACCCTCGCTGAGGCTGAGGTCGGTGAGATGGAAATGATACTGGTAGACTCCGATGCCACGTCCCTTGATGTTGCCGAACTCGTCGGCCATGCTGCAGCGCAGAGTGTCGGTACGCTGGCGCAGCGATGGGAATGTGGTCTGGTGAACGACGAGGCAGAGGTCTCGGTATGGGTATTCGGACGTAGTACGTAGCTCCACCTCCTCATGCAATACTGCAGAAAGTCGTGACGGCGGAATGGCGAAGAACACCGTGTCGTGATGCTCCCATCCCGGTGCTTCTACGTGCTCGTAGTGATGGTAGACAGTAGTACTATCGCAGGCGGCCATTGCCAATAGCAAGGCCGCTGCGAGGAGGAATAGCGAGCTACGACTGCTGAGGCTTCTCATTCTTTGTGTTTTTTTTCTTCTTTTTCTTCTTCTTGGCTTTGTCGAAGCGGCTGATGTCGCCTCCCGCGAGGTCTACGGTAGTCTTCTGTGGCTTGGGCTTGCCACCCTCGTGCAGTGACTCAGGCTTCTCGCCGTGGCGGTTCATGTCGATGATCTTCCGTGCGCGCTCTGCTGTGATGGTCTCGAGGTTTGCCGCCATGTGCTTGTCGGTGGAGTAGGTGACCATGCCTGCCAGGATGTCGGTCTTGAAGACGTAGTAGTCGCTGTCGAGGGTCTGCAGCACGACCTCACGGCTGGGCAACCGCCGTCCTGCCTCGATGTAGTCGTCGACCTCATAGTTAAGGCAGCACTTCAGCTTGGCACACATACCCGCGAGCTTCTGTGGGTTGAGCGAGATGTCCTGGAAGCGTGCGGCATTTGTCGAGACGGAGACGAAGTTCTTCATCCACGTGGCGCAGCAAAGCTCGCGTCCGCAGGGACCAGTCCCGCCGATGCGTCCTGCCTCCTGTCGTGCTCCTATCTGTTTCATCTCGATGCGTACATGGAAGGCAGCTGCCAGGTCTTTGATAAGCTGTCGGAAGTCTACGCGCTCATCGGCGATGTAGTAGAAGATGGCCTTCTGTCCGTCACCCTGGTATTCTACATCTCCTATCTTCATCTGCAGTCCGAGGCCCTTTGCTATCTCGCGGCTCTCGATCATCGTCTCATGCTCGCGGGCCTTAGCCTCGCGGAACTTCTCCATGTCGATGTCACGCGCGAGCCGGTAGACGCGCTTGATGTCGTCGGCTGACTTGAGATTGGCTTTCTTTATCTGCAGCTTCACCAGCCTGCCTGTGAGGGTGACGACACCTATGTCGTGGCCGGGATTAGCCTCAACGGCAACGATGTCGCCTTTCTTCAGTGGCAGGTTATTCACGTTGTGGTAATAGCCCTTGCGGGTGTGCTTGAACTGTACCTCTACTAGGTCTGTGCTGTCGGCATTGCCTGGCACGTCAGCCAGCCAGTCATAGGTGTTGAGCTGTCGGTCCTGACGGCCTACTGCTGCTGCACAGAGGCCGCGGTCGCAGCCTGTTCGTATTTCGTGGTCTTTTTTCATTTTTGCTTTTTTTCTTTTTTGCTTTTTATGGGCCTTATGGGACTAATGGGGCTTATGGGGCGGCGATTAGAAGGACTATCATTTGGAGTGAGAAGTCAAAGAATACTATCTTGGAGTTGGCGTTTTGCCCGATGTCACGAAGTGCCCGGTTAGCCAGTTCACTTATGGGGATGACATTCGCCTCGTTTATGAAGCGAGCGAAATTACGCGCAAAATCCTCCTCTTGCTGTGTCATGTAGCAGAGCTCCTGCTGCTGGAAATTGAACATAAAGTTCTCGCGTACCATTCGCAGGAAATACTGCAGAAACCGTTTCTGCTTCTCGCGTCCGAAGGCGGTCATGGTGTCGCTCCACTTACGCAGGTCGCGAACGTTGCGTTTATATGCCAGTCGCATCAGCTGGATGAAGAGGTCGAGGAACAGCTCATTCTCTGTCCCAACCTGCAGTTCTTGCAGTGCTTTGAGCCATGAGCCGTTAGCCATGCGGCTGATGCGCTGTGCCGCCTCCTGGCTTACTCCTCGCCGTTGCTGCAGCTCGGTGGCGATAGTCTCTGTCGGCAGCCTCTTTACGTCGATGCGCTGTACGCGGCTTCGAATAGTCTCAAGCAGACGGTCAGGCTCTTCACATACCATTATGAAAACCGTCTGTGACGGTGGCTCCTCGATGAGCTTGAGCAGTTTGTTGGCGCACTCAATGTTCATGCGCTCTGGCAGCCAGATGACACTGACCTTGCGGCCGCCTTGGCTTGACTTCAGCGACAGCTTGCGCAGCAGGGCATCACTCTCGCCGGCAGTGATGATAGCCTGTTGATTCTCGCCTCCCATGGCTGTCATCCACTCGTCCATGGTGAAGTAGAGCCCATTCATAATTAGCTCATGCCATTGGCGTGCGAAGTCATCGCTGACAGGTTTATGATCAGAGCCCATGGAGGGCAGCTTTATGGTGGGGTAGGTGAAGTGCAGGTCGGGGTGCTCTAGCTTCCCGAGCATAGCTTCAACGTTATGAGAAGCAGCGGGAGCCGACTCACGCAACAGGTGGCATGCGAAGGCCGTGGCAAGAGCTTTCTTTCCGACACCCTGCGGACCGCAGAGCATCAGGGCGTGCGGCAGCCGTCCTTCAGCTGTCATCTGGAGGAGACGGTCGCGGGTTTCCTGTTGGCCAATTACTTCTGTGAACTTCATTCTCTTTTTTTTGTTGGGACTCGCTGGGACTTGTTTGGGATTGTGCCCCTGTTAGAGCAGCCTTTTGGTTATTTCCACCACGGAGTCGACGGCGGAGACAGTGTAGAAGTGGATGTTCTGTATGCCGTGGTCGTAGAGCTCGCGGCACTGTTGGGTAGTCCACTCTATGCCGAGCTGGCGCGCGTCTTCATCGGTGTGGCATTTTACGATATCGCGTGCCAGAGGCTCTGGTATGTCGCAGTGGAATGTGCGTGGCACGACGGTCAGCTGTGAGAGTTTGGCCATTGGCTTGATGCCGGGGATGATAGGTATCGTTATTCCCATCTGCCGTGCGCGGTCGACGAACTCGAAGTAGCGCCGGTTGTCAAAAAACAACTGTGTGACGGCATACTGTGCACCGAGGTCCTGCTTCTCCTTGAGATACGCCATGTCGCGCTCCATGTTTGGTGCCTCTTCGTGCTTCTCGGGGTAGCAGGCCACGCCGTAGTCGAAGGGCTGCCCTGGACACTTGATTGGAGTACCGTCGGCGAAGAAACCGTCATTGAAACGCTGCACCTGACGAATGAGGTCGGTGGTGTGAGCATGACCGCCCGGTGTCGGCGTGAACCGGCTGTCTTCGCGAGCCTTGTCGCCGCGAAGCAGTAACAGGTCGTGAATGCCGAGGAACTGCAGGTCGAGCAACTCGTACTCAATGTCCTCGATGGTAGCTCCGCTGCAGATGACATGTGGCTGTACAGGTATGTTATACCGCTGCTGTATAGCTGCTGCAATGGCTATAGTTCCTGGCCTGCGGCGTACACGTCGCCGTTCGAACTGTCCGCCTGGCAGCTCGCGGTAGACATATTCCGAGTGATGTGTCGTAATGTTGATGAAAGCCGGTTGCAGCTCAGCCAGTTTGTCGATGTCGGCAAACAGACGCTCCGTACCTGTGCCTTTCAGCGGCGGCAATACCTCGAATGAGAACTGCCGCTCGCGTGTATGTTTGTTGATAAACTCTGTAACGCTCATTCAAATGGCTATTTGGGGCACAAAGGTACGCTTTTTTTGTGAAGTTAAAGAAGTTAAAGAAGTTAAAGAAGTTAAAGGACACTCTTTTTCTGCGAAAAAGTTGTATTTTTGCAACGATTATGGAACGTAAACAGATAACATTCGACACATTCATACGTGGTGTCATGGCGGCGATTATCGTCGTGGGAATAATCTTGCTGCTCAAACGTCTGAGCGGTGTGTTGGTACCGTTCTTCCTTGCTTGGCTGCTGGCTTACCTGTTGTTTCCGCTCGTCAAGTTTTTCCAGTACCGCTGTCGGCTGAAATACCGTATTGTGGCGATACTCTGTACGTTCATTGTGTCGGCAGCAGTGCTTACGGGAGTGTTCATGTTGATGATACCGCCGATGATAGAAGAGGGTGGCCGGGTGGCCAGCCTTATCATCAACTATGTGCAGACTGACGAGACCATGAGTAATATACCCCGGCTGCTGCAGGAATACATACACGATAACATCGATATAGACAAGGTAAAGAAAATAGTGACGCAAGAGGGCTTTATCGACACTGTTAAGGAGACTATTCCCAAGGTGTGGGCCGTCATAGCCCAGAGCCTGAGCATCGTTTCGAGTGTGTTCACTCTGACGATGGTTCTTCTCTACACACTGTTCATACTTCTCGATTACGAGGAGTTCTCAGGGCGTTGGGCGCAGCTTCTGCCTCGTCGCTACCGTCCGTTTGCCAAGCGTCTGGTGGCCGATGTTGCTGAGGGAATGAACAAGTATTTCCGTGGGCAGGCACTGGTAGCTCTCTGTGTCGGCGTGCTCTTCAGCATCGGCTTCCTCATCATCGGTTTCCCGATGGCTGTGGGGCTGGGACTGTTCATCGGCCTGTTGAACATGGTGCCATACCTTCAGCTTGTAGGCTTCATACCTACAATAATACTGGCTATCGTGAAGGCTGCCGATACTGGCGAGAGTTTCTGGATGATAATGTTTCTTGCCCTTATTGTCTTTGCTGTGGTACAGACCATTCAGGACACTATACTTACACCGAAGATCATGGGACATGTTACGGGTCTGAACTCGGCTATCATCCTGCTGTCACTCTCTATTTGGGGCTCACTGCTCGGAATACTCGGTATGATTATAGCCCTGCCCATGACGACACTGCTGATAAACTACTATCAGAAATACGTGATAAAAGGGAAAATGGAAAGAGGTGAGAGGTGAAAAGGCTACTTCTTCCCTGAGAGCCTTAGAAGCGCCTTGGCATCCTCATCGCCTTCGGCAGCTTTCTTGCGTATCTTGTCAAGAATCTCCTTGCCATGCTTCTCGTCGGCTATGGCTTTCTTTATCCACGACTTAGCCTGAGCCTCGTCAGCCGGAACACCTTTGCCCTTGACATATGCCTTTGCCAGTTGATACTGAGCCTTGGCATAGTCTTGCTTAGCCGACTTCAGAAACAGCTCGGACGCCTTCTTGCGGTCTTTCTGCACTCCATATCCTTCCTTGTAACACATGCCCAGACGGTACTGGGCCTTGCGGTGTCCTTTGTCGGCTGCGGCCTTCAGTTTAGGTACTGCCTTGTCATACTGTTCGGCATCGTAGAATGCTTTTCCTTCCTCATAAAGAGTCTTTGCGTTCTGTGCTCCTGCTGCTATGCTTAGCACCAGCGTAAGTAAAATCGTCAATAGTTTCTTTGTCATTTTCCTGTAATGTTGGTAAATCTGTGGCAAAGATATGCAATTTCGCAGAAAAAAACACCCTGTTAGCTGAAAAAATTGTTTGATGTAGCCAAAAAAAAGTTATCTTTGCACAAAATTATGATTGCAAACAATAGAACTGACTATTATGAAACAAACGTTAATTGCTATGATGTTGGCATCAGGACTTTCGGCAACGGCAGCCGACTATCCCTTCTTGACATTTCAGAAGACTGACGGTAGCCTGCAGTCTGTGGCTGTGGAGTCTCTGGTGCTGACCTATGTCGACGGAACACTTACCGTCACCAATGCTAATGGTAAGGAAACACTCATGCTGTCGGAGTTGTCGAAGATGTATTTTTCACAGACTAACGAGAGTACTACTACTGGCGTTACTTCAGTTGATGCTGTCGAAGGTCCTGTGGAGGTCTATACCCTTGCCGGTGTTAATGCGGGTAGTTTCGCTTCAGTCTCCGCTGCCCGCCACCAGCTGCGTAGCGGAGTGTATGTCATTGTGGCCGATGGCCGTAACTATAAACTGCATATAAAGTAAGAGAGCCATGAAGAAATTTGTTATTTCAGCATTAGCATTACTGACGACGGTCATAGCTGCAGCACAGACCATGAATGTTCAGGTGGGCAATGTCGTCTTCCAGTTCCCGGCATCACAAGCCGGTGATATGACATATAGCAATGGTGGACAGACGATGACCATTATGGGACGGTCGTTCACCGTCAGCGACATTACCAAGAGCTATGTCGACGACACCGCTTTCAGCGACAGCACTGTGCAGGTGGTCTACAACGGCAGCCAGGCCACGGTCTATGTGGCCGGCAACGTAGCTGCCTATGTAGAGCCTACCGTTAGCGGTGCCCATGTGTCAATAGCCCAGAGCAGCGATGTCAGTGCCTCGACATGTGGCGAGATAACCTATCAGCTCTCCGGCTCGTCGACCGATGGCGACTTCTATCTCTCTGGTAAGTTCAAGGCTACCGTACAGCTTTGCGGCCTGGATCTGACGAGTGCTTGTTCCTCCAGCGATGCCGGCGGAGCCGCTATCAACATTGCCAACTCCAAGCGTATACAGCTCAGCGTAAAGAAAGGCACCACAAACAGTCTGTCCGACTATGCCGGTGGTTCACAGAAAGCCTGTCTCTACAGCAAGGGACAGCTGCAGCTTCAGGGAAACGGTACACTAAACGTTGTCGGAAACAATAATCATGCAGTCAAAAGTGCTTCGTACATCACTGTCAAGAACCTGACTCTGAACGTTACGTCGGCCGTTGGCGACGGCATCAACTGCGAGGAGTATTTCCTTATGAAAAGCGGAACGGTGAGCGTCAGTGGTGTCGGCGACGACGGACTGCAGTGCGATTATGGTGATGAGACGGCACTGACTGGCGTTACCACCGACCATGAGGACGAGGACACCGGCAATATGTATTTCGAAGGCGGTGTGCTGACGGTCAACGTTACTGCCACAGCTGCCAAAGGTGTTAAAGCCGCTGGCGACATAGCCATCAGCGACGGTACGTACAACGTTACAACGACGGGCAATGGCGAGTACGATAGTGATGAGCAAGATGCCAAGGGAGCCTGTGGCATAAAGACTGATAACGACATGACCATCAGCGGCGGTACTTTGACTCTGAAGTCGACGGGCTCTGGAGGAAAGTGCCTCAAGGCCGACGGTACGCTGACAGTCAGCGGCGGCAGCATCGATGCTACGGCCACCGGCTCTGTATATATGTACAGCAGCAGTATCACCGCATCGCCGAAAGCCATTAAGGCCGGTACAAAGGCTGCCAAGAGCTCCAGTCGTGAGACGGCTCCTGGAGGCAATTGGGGCGGTGGCGGCAACAGGCCTGGCGGCGGTGGCAGTAGCGACTACAACAACTACGACTACACGGGAGGACTTGTCGTTACTGGTGGAACCATTAATGCCAAGTCGTCTAGCCACGAGGCTATTGAGTCGAAGGGAACCATTAATATCAGTGCCGGATTTGTTTATGCCGAGTCAAACGACGATGCCATTAACTCTGCCAGCGACTTCACTATCACTGGTGGTTACGTCATGGGTAACAGCAGCGGTAACGACGGACTGGATGCCAACGGTGACTTCTACATTAAAGGCGGTTACGTCGTCGCTGTCGCTTCATCATCGCCGGAAGTGGGAATCGATGCCAATAGCGAGGCACAGAAGAAACTTACCATCAGCGGCGGCTATGTCGTGGCAATCGGTGGCCTTGAGAGCGGCAGCACCACCACTGGTATGTCGACGAAGTCGGCTTCCGTCAGCAAGGGCAGGTGGTACACCCTGTCCAGCGGTGGTACGGCAGCTCTGCTCTTCAAGACCCCTACGAACAGCCAGATGCCCAGCAGCGCTACTATCTGTGCTCCCAGTACTCCGTCGCTTAGCACGGCATCGACACCCTCGGCCGCAACCTTCTGGAACGGCTATGGTGCAACATTCTAAACAAAACCGGGATATTATAAAAAGGGTGTGCAACTGCACACCCTTTTAACGTCTGTTTATTGAACTATCTTCCGACCGTTACTGATAAATATGCCTTTCGTCGGTCTGTTCACCCTCATTCCGCTGAGGTTATAGTATTCACTGCTGCCTACGGGTATCGCAGCGGAAGCGCTTACGGTCGTTACGGTCTGCACGTACTTGTCAATATCGTCGATAAAGCTGATGTCATAAATATCTGTCTGTCCTGTCGACGATGTCAGTCCGAAGATTGTCTGTCCCATGCAGACACTTGGGCGCGAGCCGCCGAAGTTCTCGTAGAGACCGCTCTTCGTCATGTCCCACGCTATGACTTGCTGCCTCTGCCCGTCGAGTGTCACCTCGCGCACGGTCGTCGGTGCCACCTGTGTGCCGTGGTTTGATCCGTTGAGCCACCAAAGGTAGCTATCGGCAGAGCCGGTTTTGAGGTTCGTGCCTCGTACGACGAGCCACTTCTGTGCTGCTGCGATAGTGTAGTCTGTGCGGTTGTAGTCGAGCATCAGGGCCACGTTGTTCTGTCCCGTAGCTTTGACGTGTATGATATTCTTCTGAGTGTCGTAGGTGATGTTCGATGTTGCCACGCGTCCGGCATCGCCCGTTGTCCATTCGCTTGCCACAAACCTGTAGGCATCAGGATTCTCGACATATTCGCTCATCAGGCGCATGTAATACAGTCCAGGAATGAGTGTCGTAGAAGAAGCTGTCAGCCTCACTACGAATTTCTCCTTCGCCGTCCCGTCGGCATTAACGGCAAGGTCGGCAGGTATTGGGAATTCCTCGTTGTAGAATCCGTTCTCAGCGTTCTTCACCGACGATGCCACCGTGATGTCGGCAATCTTTCTGCCGTCGACGGTCAGAGTGCCCTTACGTCCGTGGTCGGCAGTAGTGAAGCGCAGCATGATGCTCAGTGCGTCCTTTACGCCCGTGGGATTAAACAGCGAGTACTGAATGTAGCCGTTCTGACGTGCATCGCGGTATGCCTCGCCGTTGTAGTTGCCCGTCGTCGATTCACTGGAGTACTTGTACTCATGCCCGGCCTCGCTCTGCTGTTCACCGGGAGCAACGAAGTCAAGCGTGCGCTGTGCCAGTGCCTCGGCGGCAGCCTCGGTCTGTGCCATACTGCTCTTGGCGTAGTTCTCTGCCGTCTGCTGGTACCAGTAGCAAGAGTAGCGTGCGTGGTGAATCTGGTAGAACGGCTGCAGTAGGAGTGTCGTCCACTTATACGATGCCACGTCGGGGCGGCTGACGTCGATAGCAAATCGCAGTCCCTCGCAACGGCTGTCCTCGCAGCGTAGCGGCTCAATGCGGTTGAGCACGTCCTTGCGGTCGCCGATGAGAAGTGGTGCCGTGGTAAGGTTCTTCGACGAGGCGACAGACCCTGGTGCATGGTCCATTCGTCCTGCTCCTGCATATTCGTTCTGCAGTTTCTCGCCGTCAGAAGTCTGTGCGGCGAGCAGTATGGGACCGAACTTAAAGGCGATATAGTCAGTATAGTTCGGACACGCCTCGTAGCGCAGCTCCATTGGCAGCCAGACGGTGATCTTGTCGCCGGCCTGCCACTCGCGGTCGAGGGTGACATAGCTGGCTGTACCCTTTGTCACCGCAGCGTTGACAGCAGTACCGTTCACCATCACCTGATATTCCAGTCCTGCCCATGCTGGGTGGCGCACGGCGATCTTGTAGCTGCCGGCCTTGCCGACGGTAATCTCCGTCGTGGCAGTGTTAGACGTGGGGATGTTCGAGGCTATCGGGTTGATGTTCGGGAAAAGCGTCTCCTGCGTTACTGCGAAATCGTCGTTCTCGAGTTTGGATGGGGTGAAGAGATTAATGTAGAGTGTCTCCTTGCCGTCGTGAGTATAGATGAAGTGTCCGTACTTGGAGTGGTTCTCCATGCCCGTTCCCACACAGCACCACATACCCTGGTTGACCTGCGAGTAGACACGGTAGCCCTGCGGTCTGAGAGTAGTGAAGTAGACGTAGCCGCCCGTCTCAGGGTCCTGCGTTGAGAGGATGTGGTTCCACATCGTGCCTTCGTAGAAGTCTACGTACTTCGCATCGCCGGTGCGGTCGGCAAGCATCTCCGACAGCTTGAGCATATTGTTCGAGTTGCACGACTCCGGACCGTCCAGCTGGTCAATGTAGCGGTTGGAGTTCGACTTCGCCAGGAAATGCTCACCGACGCTATTACCGCCTATGCAGACGGTGCGGTTCTGTGCCACGTCCTGCCAGAAGTTCTCGGCAGCCTTGCGGTAGGTGGTGGCCGTCTGGTCCTGCTCGTAGATGCGTTCGAAGCCGATGTACTTCGGCACCTGTGTGTTGGCGTGCTTGCCGTCGAGGAACGTGGTGTTCAGCGTCTGCATGTTGTTGATCATGTCCTTGTGCGAGTATTTCTTCGCCGCCGTCAGGTACTTCTTGTCGCCGAATAACTGGTAGGCATCGAGCAGCGTCTCGTTCATGCCGCCGTGCTCGCAGCCGAGGAAGCCCTGGAAGTCGTTTTCCGACACCTTCGCCACGAGGTTCACGCTCCAGTCGGCCATCTTGTGGAACAGCTCCTTGGCCACGTCGCTGCCGCCGTAGACGTAGGCATCGCGCAGACCGGCCAGGATCTTGTGTTGGACGTAGAAGGGCACCCATCCCCAGTTGTCGCGAATCTTAGACAGGTCACCTTTGTAGAGTGCCTGCCAGGATGCGTTGATGGGTTGTCCGCCAATGAACCCGTAGAGTCCGCTGGTGTCGTCGTCGTATGCGTCCTGACAGTCCTTCATTACCTTAATCATATAGTCCATACGCTCCTTTAGCTTCGTGCGCTGGCTCTCGTCGTGGCTGGCGGCGTATGCCAGTGCCAGTGCCGTCAGGTAGTGCCCGCCTACATGTCCGCTGAGGTCAAAGCCTGCGTCGCCGCCCCAGTTCGGGAAGTTCGGGTGCTTGGTGAGCCACTGGTAGTATGGACTCGACTTGTCCGTCGTCGACGACAGACCAGCCTGACGTACGAACGGTGTCAGCAGACGGTCGACATCGTACTTCATAAGCAACTCGATGTTCTTGTCCTGGGCTGTCTTCATGGGACCGCCGGTAATTGTCACCTCCTGCAAGTCGAAATGCTTCGGGTAGAGCAGACTCTGCGCCTGCACTCCTGAAGCACTTGCTGCTACGAAGGTGACGATGCAAAACAGTTTCTTCATCGTCAAATGATTATTTTATTTCTTTATTTTATAGAGTCGGAACGACATGGCCGGAATCTGGTCGCTGAGTACAGCCAGTTTTTTCCCGGCCTCTACCTTTGCAGTGCCAGCCTTCGGGATTATCTTCTCGGGCTGAGCCAGCGTGTTCTCGTCGTCCATGGAGCCACTATGGCTGAGTGTCAGCGTCTCGGCACTACGCTCTCCCTTGATGCCTATGAGGTTAATGGTCACGGGCTGTGCTTCCTTAGAGGTGTTTATGACCTTGACTATCACCTCGCCCGTGGTCTTGTCGAAGACGCTTGAGGCGAAGAGACCGTCCTGTCCGTCGAGTCCTGCCACGGGCTGTTTGCCCATGGTGAGCCGCAGCACGTTGGTTCCTTTGTTCATGGCGTACATCTGCTGTACGTAGTAGCTGACAGACTTGAACATACGCAGGTTGTCGTACCATATCATGTCAGGCCTCCACTGCCAGCCGTCGACATGTGCGAAGAGCGGGGCGTAGGTGGCCATCTGTACGATGTCGGCATTACGCTCCAGTCCTGTCATGAAGGCAGCCTCGTAAAGCGATGTCTCGTAGTGGTTCCACTTCTTGCCACGGCCGTGGCAGGCATACTCTCCGGCGAACACCTTCGGTCCCTTGCGGTCGTAGGAGTCATAGCGCATGGCGCCGCAGTTGCCATACTGCTTCTTGGCTTCCGGGGTGGCGAGGAACCAGGCCTCGGGGCGGTAGAAATGTTCGTCGACGAGGTCCGCCTTCTGCTGCTTCATGGCCTCCCATCCCTTCTCAAACATCTTGCCTTCTGAGTCAGGGCCGCTGGTGCCGATAATCTTGATGTTCGGGTATCTGGCGCGGACGGCTTCCACGAACGGCTTCAGACGCTCAAAGTAAGGGTCGTCCCACTGTTCGTTGCCTATGCCGAGGAACTTCATGTTGAAGGGCTCGGGGTGCCCCATCTCGGCACGCTTCTTTCCCCATTCGCTGTCGGCGGGACCGTTAGCGAACTCAATAAGGTCGAGACAGTCGTCGATGAAAGGCTGCAGCTCGTCCATCTTGGCATGAGCGTCGAGCCCGTTCTGGAATTGGCAGGCCAGTCCCACGCTGAGCACCGGCAGAGGCTCTGCGCCGATGTCCTCGCACAGTTGGAAGAACTCGAAAAATCCCAGTCCGTATGACTGGTAGTAGTCTGCGAAGTACCGGTAGTCGAAGGTGTCCTCCCACCGGTTGCGGTTCAGCGGTCTGTTCTCCACCGGGCCGATAGTGTTCTTCCACTGGTAGCGTGTGTCGAGTGTTGTGCCTTCGACGATGCATCCGCCGGGGAAGCGGAACACGCCGGGGTGCATGTCCTCAAGAGCCTGGGCAAGGTCGCGGCGCAGGCCGTTCTCGCGGTCTTTGTATGTGTCCTTTGGGAAAAGCGACACATGCTCTAAGCAGATAGGGTTGCCGCTTGACAGAAAAATGCGGAGGTTAGCCTTCGGCTCCGTGCGCGACGACTTTATTGTCACCTCGTACTTCTTCCATTCTGCCGAATTGACGTCGAGCTTCACTTCCGAGAAGTTCTGCCGCTCGTACATGGCCTGCTCATTGATGAGCTGGACGCGTATCTGTGAGTTGCCCTTGGGAGCCTTTGCCCATACTGAGAAGCGGTACTCCTTGTCTTTCTCGACACCTATGCCGAAGAAACCCTCGTTCTGTAGTCCCGTGCGACGCTCGCGGTGGCCGGGGTCGGAGAGCACCACGTAGTGTGGACAGCGCTCGAAGGGTCCGTCTGCTTTCAGTTCGACATTTCCGAATATGCGCCAGCCCATATACGCCTGCGGGAATTCAAACGAACGGTTCTTGACGAGCTCGCCATAGAGGCCGCCGTCGGCAGCGAAGTTAATGTCTTCGAAGAACAGTCCATACATTGTCGACTGTACGGGAGCCCCGAGTTTCGTCGTCTTGATGTCCATGACGTGGTCGGCGGCAATGGCTGAAACTGATGCTGAAAGAGCTACAGCACAAGTCATCGTTTTTAGATTCATCTGTGTATTGGTTTTAGTTAGTAATACTTTTTGGATGCAAAATTAGTTAAAAACTTGGCGAAATGCAAGGTTTTTCAAGAAAAAGAAGTATTTTTGCAAAAATTAATAATAAAACATGTTTTAACTATGAAGACGATCTTAGTAGCAGAGGACAACGAGAGCAACTACATCTTGATGACCTACATCCTGAAACGTAAGTACAACTCTGTGCGTGCCAAGAACGGAAAGGAAGCCGTGGAACTGGCCGAAAAGGGAGGCATAGACCTTATCCTCATGGACATAAAGATGCCCATTATGGACGGTCTTGAGGCTACGAAGACCATCCGTGCCGCCCAGCCGGAGCTGCCTATTGTGGCACTGACAGCTAATGCCTTCGACAGCGACCGCCAGCTAGCTCTCGATGCCGGCTGCAACGATTTCCTGTCGAAACCCGTCAGCAGTGAGAAGTGCCTGAACACCATTGCCAAGTACGTGGGCGAATAACAGAGTATCACGAAACATTACTAACTTATGAGAATACTTACAAAAACCTTATTCTCCGCACTGCTGTTTGCCACTTGTTGGCAACAGGGTGAGGCCAAGAATACTGTGAGGAGAAATGGTCAGGTGACAACGGCCGTCGAGGTTACCGGCAAATGGGATTTCTCCATTACCACCGCTGTTCCCATCGCCGACGGCGGCACTGTCGACATTATCAATCCCTCGGCTGTCGTCATCTTCGAACAGGTAAAGCCTTCGGTCGCTGCCAAGTACCTGTCGAAGGTGAAGATCAACGGCGTTGCTGCAAAGGACGGCACTAACTGCCAACTTAAGTTGTACAACCGCGGCTCTATCATCCTTCCCTACGCTGACAAGGACATGCTCACCGTCTACTCCGAGCAGAACTTCGGCGGCGATGCCGTCAGCACCTTCGGACTTGAGAACTCCGGCGGTTTTATGAACACCCTCAGCGAAGCAAAGCTTAACAACAAGATACGGTCGTTCAAGCTGAAGCGCGGCTATATGGTAACGTTCTCCACGCTGCCCAACGGTCGCGGTTACAGCCGCTGTTTCATCGCTGCCGACGAAGACCTCGAGGTGAGCACACTGCCCACAATCCTCGACCAGCGTATCTCTTCCTATCGCGTGTTCCGTTGGTATGACACCGGTAAGGCCTGCCTAGCCAACGATACACGAGCCGAGGCCGTATCGGCACTTAATGTCACCAGCTGCTACTCTTTCAGCCTGGGTGAGAGCCGTCTGCCCGATGCCGAGTGTGTGCCACACCATATCTATGAGGATTGGCCCTCGGCGGCCGCCTGTGGCAGCGTGACCTATTCGCCTCATCTGAAGACGAACAACGAGCCCGGCAACTCCGCTGATGACCATCCACAGTCTGTCGATGAGATCCTGAGAAACTGGGAGAATCTCATGGCGACGGGTATGCGTCTCTGCTCACCGTCGTCACACGATGGCTCGCTGGACCATCTGCGTCAGGTGCTTAAGGCCATCGACGAGCGCGGCTGGCGCTGCGACATCGTTGACCTGCACTGCTACTGGCCTGAGTGGAACCTGAAGAATCAGGTGAAAGGGTGGTACGATTCCTACGGACGTCCAGTCTGGGTCTCTGAGTGGGTGTGGGGAGCCTCGTGGAACAACAACGGAATCTTTGGCGAGGCCAGCAGCCGTGACAATCCTACTGATACAGACCTGGCACGTAACAAGACCGTTATTCAGGGTGTTTGCGAGAACTGGAATGCCGCCGACTATATTGAGCGGTATTACTACTGGAACTCTGAGGCCAACTGCTCGAAGATCTATATGAATGGCAAGCTGACACCTGCAGGCGAATACTATGCCTCCATCAACTCCGGTCTGGGCTATAAGGGTACTAATTACGTGCCTAAGACTCCTCCGATGTATGCCGCCACCGACTTCAAGGTCGCCTATGATAAAACCGATGGTTCGGCACGCCTTACGTGGAATGACAAGAACGGAGAGTACAACCGCGAGATGACCATCGAGCGCACCGACGACAAGGGAGTGACGTGGACTACACTTGCCACTGTCACTCAGCGCGAGTCGCCCTCAAGCTACAGCTTCACCGATGCGAACAACGTCTACGACGGCGTAGGCTACCGTGTTCATATCGTCGATATTAACGGTGTGACACGTAATTCAGAAGTGACATATACGCAGATAGCCGATGTCGAGGCCGGTGACGGTATCACCGTTGACGGACAGCGACTCTACGTCGGTGGCAATATGCTGCGTAACGGCGACTTCAACGACGGTGTCGAGGGGTGGACCAACGGTGCGGGCACAACCCCCGGGCAGCCTTACTTCCAGGTTGTACCTGTCGGCGGTCCGGACGGCGGTGCCTATCTGCAGTGCTACGGTCACAAGGGCGTCGACGATGTTGCTTCGCTGAAGACCTATGTCGAGGTGCAGCCCAACACCTATTACTTCTTCCGCTGTGCTTCGGTCAATGGCGGCAGTAACCTCAATATCAACGTCAGTCCCGACAAGACGTCGACGGGTGCACAGGCTGCCAAGCTGAGCAGCTCTGCCGACTGGCAGACGCGCTATGTGACCTTCAACAGCGGCAACAATCCTTATGTCGTCATCTCCTTCAGCATGCTCGGTGCAAAGGCACAGTTCGACAAGATGGAACTGCGCCAGCTCTTCGCTACCGCCGAGGCTGCTACTGCTGACGGCGAGGCTAAAGCCCCGACGGCAGCTGACCTCATGCACCAGCAGGCTCGCGTAGCTCAGCAGAAGATTGACTCGCTGCTGACCGTCGCCGATGTGCTGCAGAACTATGAGTTCCCCGGTCGTGAAGCCCTCGTCAGCAAAGCCGCTGCCGCCAGGACTGTTTCTGGTGATGCAGCTGTCATCGAGGCCTGTGTGGAGCTGGGCGATGCCGTAGCAGCCTACTGTCCTATGACTGCCGCACCGAAGCAGCCCACAATGCCAAACTTTACCAACACCAACGGCTGGACGGTGAAAGCCGGCACCTTCACCGGCGGCGACCAGCGTACAAATACCGTCGGCGGTAAGACCTGCTGGAACGCCTGGTGGAGTAATATCAGTGCTTCCGAGGGTGCTGCCAAGACTATGGAGGTGCACCAGGAGGTTGCTGGTCTCGACGAAGGCCTCTATTCCCTTGAGTGTAAGGCAACTACCGAGCATTACTGCCTCTCCGACCAGCATGGTTTCATTGTCAGTGGCAGCGATCAGGCTGTCACCCCGCCGCTCCGTTTCGACTATTTCGATCTGCCCGTCGCCAATGTCTGGGAGACGCTGACCACTACACCTGTCTATGTTGCCAAGGACGGAACTGTCACCATTGGCTTCACCAGCTCCAAGCAGGGTGCCGTCGATAATGCGTGGCGTGCCTTTGGCAGTACCACCAGTACTGGCGACCGTCGTGAGGGATGGTGGTGTGCCACAGAGTTCCGTCTGCTCTTCCATCCGCTGGCAAAGATTTCCTCGGCACAGGGAGAGTGGGGCGCTGCCTGCCTGCCCTATGCCGCCCTTGTCCCCACGACAGCCCGCTGCTATAGTGTTGCAGGAGTGCTGAAGGATCATTCGGCCCTCTGTCTTGAAGAGATAACAGGATCATTAGAGGCTGGCCGTGCCTTCATCTACCAGTCGTCAGCCGGCGAGCTGACGTTCAGCGAGTATGGTGCTAAGGCCGGCACTCCTGTCAGTTCCGATGCAAACAACAACCTCCGTGGCTATCTCGCTAACTCGCGTATCTCGAAAGGCTACTATGAGCTTGTCAACGGCAGGTGGACAAAGGTTGAGTCAAGTAAGTCAATTGTTGCCGGTTCAGCTTTCCTCACAAAGCTCGAAGGCCTGACGGAGTACGACAGCTGGGCAGGTGCTACGCTCCCCATCGACGGCGAGACCGTTGGCATCAAGGCTGTTGCCACCGATGGTGCCGGAGGCTATTCCGTCAGCGGACGTGCCGCAACCAATTCTCGCGGCATCGTCATCAAAGCCGACGGGCGTAAGGTTCTGAAGTAGGATGGCTGTCTATCTTACAATGAACTTGCAGGTGGCCGTGCGACCGTAGTTGTCAGTGACAGAAGCTATATAGACACCTGCCGTCAACTGCAGTACAGACAGCTCACACCGTCCGTTGGCGGTGTTGAGTTGCTGGCTCAGCACGTTCTGTCCCGACATATTGGTGACGGTTATGGTGACGTTGCTGTTACCGGTAGCCTGAACCGTCAGTCTGTAATCTGAGTATCTGACAGAGAGGTCGTTGGCTGCCAGCATGTCGCTTATGCCAGCCGTGCCCGACTGCTCGATGGTAGTGGCGTAGCTCGATGTGATGTTTGCAGCAGCTATGGTCGGCACGTTCATCATGATGACGTTGGCACTGCCGTCAGGATAGCGTCCTGCCGTCTCGTCGCTCTTCATAGCTGTGTAGCTGAAGAGGTCGCTCCACTCTCCGTCCTCGGCAGTCAGCATTACGTCTCCGCCGTCGTCAGACAGCTTGAACGAGGCATGAAGTTGCGACAGCGGGTCGAGTTTGTCACACCATATAATAAGGTACCCGTGCGCAGGCACGATAGTCGCAGCCTTCGTGTCGCCGCTGGTTATCTGGTATTTCTGTGGTTTGCTGACATTGTCGGTGAGGTACATTCCTTCGACGTCAATATCCTCGTCGGTGGTGTTGTACAGCTCCAGCCAGTCGTTGCGCTTGAAGAATTCGTTGACGTAGATGCCGTTGCCCGCGCTCACCTCGTTGATGCGGACGGGAGTGATGCCCTTTGCCGTAAGTTCGCTGTCGCTGAGTTTGGTGAAGGTGGCAGTGAGGCTGACGGTGTTGTCCGTCGGCATGTCTATCTCTTTGTCGGCAGAGACGAGTGTGTTACCCTTCTTCCATCCTGCGAACTGATATCCGGCAGGAACGACGGCCTTCAGCCTGACGGGCGAGAAGAGCACTCCGTTGAAGTCGGCATAGGGGACGTTAATGCCGTTGACCTCTATGCGTGCTCCCTTGGTGTCGGTTTTCAGCGTCACCGAATGTTTCTTCACACCGCTGAGTTTCATCGGCGAGAACTGCTGCATGTTGGTAGTCATCTTTGCCGTGCGTCCGCTGAGCTTGTTCTTTATGGTGCTGGCTGCTCGGTCGGGGTCATGGCCGTCGTTGATGCCCTGTTGTTTCATGAGCTGTGTCATAGGCTTGACCTTGGCCAGCAGCTCGTCGACGATGGCTCCGGCACGAGTGGGCTCGAAGACGCTTCCTGCCACGAGACAGAAAGTGTCGATATACTTACGGCGGTAGCCGTCGTGCCCGAGTAGGTTGAATAGCAGTCGTACTATCTCGCGGTTCAGGTTGCTTTCGCCGTTCACTGTCGACGCGTCCTTGAACTGCTGGAAATACGTGAACGGGTTGTCGCCCTTTTTGTTGAAGCCGCGCAGTGCAAAGGCGTAGTCGAGGTCGAAGCTGACGAAGCGGTAGCGCCCGTCGAGCTTGCTGCGGTACGCCTTGATGTTGTTGTTAGGCCAGTCGTCGTTGTCGAGGAACATTGTGGTAGCCATGTAGTTGGTGAACTCGTCGATATCGAGCAGCTGGCACAGCTCCTCGTACGCCCCTTCGGCATTGATGTCTCGGGCCAGTTCAAAGATGCGGCTTAGCGCCTTGTCGTCGCCGTTCTTCATCACCATGTTCTCGAAGGCGTCGAGCTCTTCGTCGTCGTAGCCGAAGTTAGCGTATGCGAAGTCGTCGTTGTTTGGCTCGCGCAGGTTCAGCACACCGCGCAGCTCGCCGTTGACATATTCTATGACGGGCACGCACGACTGTACGTCGAGGTCTATTCCCGACCGCTGTATGATGGTCTCCAGTGCAGGGTCCATGAAGCGTGCGTTGTGTATCCAGATGTCGTTGCCACCGTTGCGCACGAGCAGCGTCTTGCTGCGGATGTATGGTTTCTGTGGGAAGAACGCGTAGTCGTAGCGGTTCATGCCGTCGAATATCTTGCTTGCCTTCAGTTTGAACGAACGGTAGCGCTGCGAGCGTGTCCATCCTCCGGACACCTTGATGCTCACGTCCTGGTTGTACAGCATCTCACCGCTTGGCGAGAGGTAGCTGAGGTTCACCGGGCGGTCCCAGTCCTGGTTGTAGTTCCTGGGAGTGCCCTGTCCGTTGCCCGTCTTGCCGTTGCTGCCGTCGCAGTCTATGCCTATCATCGGGTCGGTGAAGAATCGCCTGTCACCGACGATGGAGACAATGGGTAGTGTGTAACTGTTTGATGTTTTGATGTAACTGCGTGTCACAGGTACACTGGGCAGGTAGCCGTCCTTGAACAGACGGAAGGTGTAGCCCGAAGTGTTGCTGACGGTGAACTGTCCGTTCTTGCTCTCCTGGGTCGAGATGTTGTTGTCGTACAGTTCCCATGACACGTCGTCGAAGTAGAACGTGTTGTCCAGCCTGTCGACATTCAGGTTGAAGGCGATGGTCTGCATATCCTCGTAGGTCACCGTCTCCCATCCGCCCCAACCGCCCCAGCCGCCGGTAGTCGTGGTCTTCTTGCCTACTTGTGAGTCGGTGATAGTGCCTTCGTAGTCTATTGCCATCCACTCGGTGCCAACGTTGTATGTCTTGCCGTCGAACATGTTGTTGGCGATGTACGTGTGGGGTGTGGTATGCGTCTGTGTCGTCATCTTCGCAGCCTTGTCGGCTTTCACCATCATGTGGAAACGGTAGCGCTCGCCGGTTTTCCAGATGTGGTCGGGGGTGTAGATGAAGAGCTGTGCCTCGTGGTCGTTCTGTGCGTTCTTGCTGCTTGTCACCTTGATGCCGTGCGACCCATTGGTGCCTGTGCCGGCGGTTATGGTGTTGTCGTCGCCGTTGCCGCCGTAGTTACGTGCCAGCAACGAGACGTTACCCGTAGCCTCGCAGCTGCCGTTTTTCACCTGCTGCTTCCAGGGTGTTGTCGTGGCGAGGTCTACAGGCAGACTGCCGTCGGTGGTGTACATCAGTCTCGCCCCTGCCGGGATGTTGACTTTCACGCTGAGCGAACTCTTGAATAACGTGCTGTTCTGGCTGACGACGGGGGCGTCTAATCGCGTGTCGGCGAATGTCGCCGTGGCGTTGCTCTCGCCGGGTGTGGCATCGGCCGTCCAGCGCCACTGCTCGCCGCCGTCGGTGGTGCGCGCCCATGCGGTACGGCTGAGTGCCTCGGGGTATGTCTGTGCTGCCACGACATTGCCGTTGCGGTCGGTCAGCGTGATGGTGCCACCGTCGCAGTCGAGCTTGAAGGGAGCCTGGTCGCTCTTGATTTCGCCGGAGCCGAACCACACCACCTTAAAGTCCTTGGCAGCCACACTACCCATGGTCTGCGGCATCTGCCACGTGTGTCCGTTGCTGTCGCTGAAGGTCATCCCGCCTATGTTGACAGCTTCGTCCGACGGGTTGTAGAGTTCTACCCAGCTGTCGTAGTTGTATGCTGGGCTTATAGCCTGTCCGGCGTTGGAGGCCATCACCTCGTTTATTACCAGTATGACTGAAAGAATGCTTGTAAACATGTGGCTCCTATATATATATAAATATGTGTATCTCTTTTTGTAGTGCAGATGCTGTCGCCTGAATTGCTAAGCTATTTCAGCACTTTCCTTCCGCCGCTGATGTAGACGGTGGAGGAGGGCAGACTCTCGGCAGAGCTCAGCCGACGGCCGTTGAGATCGTAGACCGACGTGTCGTCGGCCGTTGTGTCAGCAGTAGGACGGGCAATGGCCGTAACGTCGGCGGTGGCCTCGATGCCTATCTCGGCGGCACTCGTCCATGCGTTGTTGTTTATTTCCGATGTTGCCACGAACTTGATGTATCGTGCGTCGACAGGCGACTTCAGCTTCGCTACCTGCTGAGCCTTGGTGTTCTGGAAGTTGCCAGTGGCAGCTGCCGTACCCCAGGTCTTGCCGTCGGTGCTGAGGTATATCTCGTAGCCCTTGACCATACCGTTGGAGTTGCCATCCTGACGTGCCAGGTAGGTGACGGCGGTTATCCTGTAGATCTTCACCATGTCGATGACGATCTGGTGCGGATGCCTCGGCTCGTTGGCACCCCAGGCGGTGTGCCAGAAGGTGCTGTTGTTGCCGTCGATGGCGAGTTTCGCCTCGTTGCCTCCCTGATAGCTGTCGGCGCTAACCACCTTCCATCCGCTCTTGCTTATGTAGAGGTCGAAGTCGTAGCTCATCAGCGGACTGTCCATCAGTCCTGCGGCAGTGCAGTATGCGGTGACGGTGCAGGCATCGTTGCATGTGACCACCGAGGAGTATTTCTGGTACTCGCCGCCATTGATGCTGTACCATATGGTGGCTCCGCTCGTCTTCGTGCTCATCTTCAGCTTTCCGGTGGTCTGTCGCTCCACGCTGACGGGCTGGCAGACGGGCATGCCGATGCGTGCGGCCTCGGCGGCCTTTACACCGCTCTTAAGCGGTACGATGATGAAGCGGAATGCGGTGTTGGCGGCTTTCAGCTCGTATTTCTCCATGACGTCGGGGCCGCACGAGGCGTTACCCAGTCCTCGTGTTACGGCATCGAGGTTGACGACCGATGTGGTGCACCTGACAAACTCGTATGTGTGCTTCTTGCGTGTGCTGCTGTTGGTGTAGTTCGACTCCGGCTTGAAGTGTACTGCCGAAGCCGCCATCTGGTCGGGGGCGACGAAGAGCAGTCCCTTGCCCTCGTCGTCGGTCACCGACAGCCATCGTACCTCCTGCTTCGTACCATGCTCCTGCGGCAGTATGTACTCCTCGTACTGGTCGGTGACGGTGCTCTTGTAGATAGCCGGCAGACAGGCCTCCTTGCGGTCGACGTAGCTGTCCCACGGTCCGCGTCCGAACCAACTGAGCTGTTCCATCTCCTTCGGCATCTCCAGTCGGAAGCCGAGCTTTGGCAGTATGGCCCCGGTGTTGGCAGGCCGTATGAAGGAGTTGACCATCACGGTGCCGTCGGCACAGACAATGAAGTTCAGGTTCACGTCGAAGGTGTTAGTACCGCTGCCATAGGTGCTGTTCATGGTCACGGTGACGGTCTTGCCGTCGTCGCTCTTCGTCAGCGTAGTGCTCTTGCCCTTGGCTGTAGAGTACAGCGCGCGCAGTCCCATAGCATCCCAACTGCTCTTCTGTCTGCCGTCGTTGTCGGTGGGCAGACGGAAGGCGTTGAGCAGCAGCGGCTGGCTCACGAGAGCTGTGCCGTCATAGGTGTATCCGGTGAGGGTGCCCTTGCTCTTGCTGAAGGTGGCAGTGAAGTTGTCGCCGCTGACGGTGACGGTGGTAGTGCCGTCGCTGACGGTCAGCTCACCCATCGTGGCGAAGGCACTGAGGTCCTTCATGGGTTTTGTGGCTGTCTTCACGGGCAGCTTCTCCTCGGCAACGACGTATCCGGCATCGGCCCATGCCGTCTTCTCGCGCTGTCTGGCGCAGAAGTAGACGAAGGCCTCCTTGCTGGCATCGAGGGTGCTCACGGCGCCGAGGTCGATGGTGATGTCCTTGGTCTTGCCGGCTGCCACGTCGTCGCTGATGGTGCCGCTACTCAGCACCTTACCCTCCTCGTCGACGACGCTGTAGCTGACGTCGTAGGTGGTGCTCGACAGGAACGCCAGCTTGTTCTTTACGCGGAAGGTGCCCTTGCTGAGGTTCACGGCAGAGAACTCCAGCGGCTGGTATATTTTCTTCGTGTTATACGACTTTGCCGTGAGGCTCCAGTCGGGGTGCACCAGACCGTTGATGCAGAAGTTGCCGTCGTTGGGGTTGTCGCCGAAGTCGCCGCCGTAGGCCCAGTACTCCTTGCCGGTGGAGCTCTTCGTGAGCAGTCCCTGATCCTTGAAGTCCCAGATGAACTCTCCAGTCAGGCACGGGTACTTCTCGTAGAGGTCGAACATCTCGCGCACGTTACCCATCGAGTTGCCCATGGAGTGCGAGTTCTCACACTGGATGTGCGGACGGTTCTTCTGCGACGAGCCAATCCACTGTATGGTCTCATAGCTGCCGTACATCGTCGAACTGACGTCGGCGTAATTGCTGGCTCCCTCGTAGTGGGTCAGGCGTGTCTTGTCCAGCGCCTTGATGGCCGTCTGCACGGCTTGGAAGTTGTTGCCGTTGCCGCTCTCGTTGCCGAACGACCACATAAAGATGCAGACGTGGTTGCGCATCCAGCGCACGTGGTTCTGCGAGCGTTCCACCATGGCGTTCTTGAACTGTGTCTTCGACGACAGTCCCATGTTGGCGTGGCACTCGACGTTGGCCTCGGCCAGCACGTACATACCGTACTTGTCGCAGAGGTCGTAGAACACAGGGTCGTTGGGGTAGTGCGAGGTGCGTATGGCATTGATGTTCAGACGTTTCATGCAGAGAATGTCCTGCTCTATCTCCTCCGGCGTGATGGCTCGTCCGTTGACGGGCGAGAAGTCGTGGCGGTTGACGCCGTGGAACACCATGCGCTGTCCGTTGATGAGCAGTGCACCGTCGCCCTTGCGTATCTCCACCTCGCGGAAGCCCACCTTGGCACCGCGGATGTCACACACCTGTCCGCCTTCGTCCTTCAGCGTCAGAACGAGGTCGTAGAGGTTCGGCGCCTCGGCACTCCACAGCTTCGGGGCTGTCACGTCCATGTCTATCGATGTTTCGGCCTGTCCTGCTGCAGAGGTGGCGACCGTCTTGTTGGCGGTGGCGATGACGGTGCTGCCGTCCTTTATGGTTGCTTCCACAGTGAACGTTTTGCCGCTCTGCTGTGTGTCCGATGAGGCGACGCTCACCTTGACGTTCGCCTTGGCATTGGTGTATTTGGTGTCGAGGTCGGTGGTGAAGAAGAAATCGCGTATCTGACTCTTCGGTGCCGCCCAGAGGAAACAGCTGCGGTGTATGCCCGTCAGTCGCCAGTAGTCCTGGCACTCTATGAACGAGCCGCTGGTGAAACGGTAGACCTGCAGGGCAATGGTGTTGTCGCCGTCAGTAATATAAGGTGTGATGTTGAACTCCGACGGCAGGTAGCTGTCCTCGCTGTAGCCTACGCGCTCGCCGTTGACCCATAGGTAGTAGCCGTGGCCTACGCTGTTGAAGCGCACGTAGATGTCGCGCCCCCGCCAGCTATCGGGGATGGTGAAGTGGCGGCGGTAGGTGCCTACGGGGTTCTTCATGTTGTCCTTGTATGTGAACCACCCCGGGCGGTCGGCCATGACGCTGTAGGTCGACTCGTTGTACGAGAAGGGATATTGCACGTTACAGTACAGCGGCTTGTCCCACGACTTGTTGTTGTGCAGGCCCCATACCTGCCAGCTCGACGGCACGTCGATGTCGGTCCACGAGCCGTCGTTGTACTCCTTGGCGCACCAGTCGGTCTTGGCACTTGTGGGCAGTCCCACCCACATGAACTTCCATTTGCCGTTGAGTGACATGAACCACGGCGAGAGCGACATGTCGGTCTCGGCAGCCTCGGTCTCGTTGTCCATGGGTATGCTGATGGTATGTGCCGTCTCGCGGTTCACGCTGGTGGTCAGGGGGGTGTCCCACTCCTTGCCCGTCATCTGTGCGTTGGCGGTCTCTGTGGTCATAGTGGTGGCAAGCATCATTGCCAAAAGGAATCTCTCTTTGGTCATTGGTCTTAGGTTTTTTGTTCTTTTGTCATGTCGTCCGGGCGACAGACGTTCTTCCCGTCGTCCTTTCAACAAAAAATCGCAAGCAACTGCACGTGACAGTATCTTGCGATTAGTTTTCGTGTGATCCGTTTGGGGCTCGAACCCAAGACCCCAACATTAAAAGTGTTGTGCTCTACCAACTGAGCTAACGGATCTACCTGTTGTTTGTTTGAATTTTCAAAATCGGATGCAAAGGTACTGCTTTTTAATGAGAAATGAGAAATGACGGGTGAGAAAAGAACTGTTGTTAACTTTTTTTAAGCGAGTCGCCCGTCCTGTCCTTCGGCGGCTTTCTCACTCCTCTCCCTCGCTATGGCCTCCTGGTAACAGGTGCGGCAGAGTGGTTCGTACTCCTCTGTCTCGCCGAGCAGCACACGCCGCTCGTCGGCGACGGTGCGATGGCTGACGTAGGCCAGCGAGCCGCACTTTACGCAGATGGCGTGGACCTTGGTGACATCGTCGGCAATGGCGCACAGGGCGGGCATGGGACCGAATGGCTGTCCGCGGAAGTCCATGTCGAGCCCGGCAATGATGACGCGTACGCCGCGGTTTGCCAGCTCGTTGCACACGTCGACGAGTCCCATGTCGAGGAACTGAGCCTCGTCGATGCCCACTACGTCGATGTTGCTCGACAGCAGCAGTATGCTCGCCGATGAGTCAATGGGTGTCGACAGGATGTGGTTCTGGTCGTGGCTGACGACGTCCTGCTCGGAGTACCTCACATCGATGGCAGGCTTGAAGATCTCCACTTTCTGCTTCGCGAACTGCGCCCTTTTGAGTCGGCGTATCAGCTCCTCGGTCTTTCCCGAGAACATCGATCCGCATACCACCTCTATTCTGCCCGGACGGCGTGTCTCTCCGTTAATGATGTTTGTCATACGGGTGCAAAATTACAAATACCATTAAAAAAATGCAAATAAATTGTTACTTTTTTTGGCGCAAAGGAATAATTAGTTAAATTTGTCCCCCGTTATGGGAATACTATATGTTGTTCCGACACCTGTGGGCAACCTTGAGGACATGACGATGCGTGCTGTCCGGGTGCTGAAGGAGGCCGACCTTGTGCTGGCCGAAGACACTCGTACATCGGGCATACTGCTCAAGCACTTCGATATCCATAACCGTCTGATGTCGCACCACAAGTTTAATGAGCACGGCACGTCGGCGGCCGTCGTCGACCGTCTGCTGGCGGGCGAGACGGTGGCGCTGATAAGCGATGCCGGTACGCCGGGCATCAGCGACCCGGGTTTCTTCCTCGTCCGCGAGGCGGTGAAGGCCGGTGTAGAGGTGCAGTGCCTTCCGGGTGCCACGGCTTTCGTGCCGGCACTGGTGTCGAGCGGCCTGCCGTGCGACCGTTTCTGCTTCGAGGGTTTCCTGCCGCAGAAGAAGGGTCGTAAGACGAAGCTCGAGTCGCTCGCCGGCGAGGAACGCACTATGGTGTTCTACGAGTCGCCGTACCGGCTGCTGAAGACCCTCCAGCAGTTTGCCGAGGCGTTCGGTGCAGACCGTCAGGTCAGTGTCTGCCGCGAAATCTCTAAGATTCACGAGGAGAGCGTGCGTGGCACGCTGCAGGAGGTTGTGGCCCACTTCACAGAGCACGAGCCTAAGGGCGAGATAGTAATCGTCGTAGCGGGAAGGAGTTAGTGGTACGTGGTACGAGGTACGTGGTGGTAAGAATGATAATATGAACCAAAAATAAGAAAATGATGAAAAAGATCTTTATTGTTGCAGTTCTCGCCGCAGTCATGGTGGGCTGCAAGGAGAATCAGGCTAAGCAGGACGCAGTGGTAATGCAGCTGCGCGACTCTCTGAACTCCATCATTACACAGAAGGACAACGAGCTGAACGACATGATGACGACGCTGAACGACATCGAGGACGGCTTCCGTGAGATTAACGAGGCACAGGGCCGTGTGGCACTGGCAAAGCAGGGTGAGGGCACTAACACCAAGGCGCGCATCCGCGAGAACATGCAGTTCATCCAAAACACGATGAAGCAGAACCGTGAGCTCATCAACAAGCTGAAGCAGCAGCTCCGCGAGAGTTCCTTCAAGAGCGACCAGTTCAAGCGTGCCCTCGAGACACTGACGGCTCAGCTCGAGGAGAAGGACAAGCAGCTGCAGCTGCTGCGTGACGAGCTTGAGGACCGCGACATCTACATCGGCGAGCTCGGCGAGAAGATTGAGGACCTGAACACCAATGTCGCCACGCTGACCGAGGAGAGTGCTCAGAAGACCGAGACCATCAACACGCAGGACAAGCAGCTGAACAGCGCCTGGTTCGTCTTCGGTACCAAGAAGGAGCTGAAGGAGCAGAAAATTCTTGTCGACGGCGACGTGCTGCAGTCGAACTTCAACAAGGACTACTTCACGAAGATAGACATACGCATTGACAAGGAGATAAAGCTCTACTCCAGCTCTGCCAAGATGCTTACCGACCATCCGTCGAGTGCCTACACCCTGCAGCGCGATGCCAACAAGCAGTACATACTGCGCATCACCGACCCGCAGCTGTTCTGGTCGACAAGCAAGTACCTGGTGATACTGGTTAAGTAACTGTTTTTCCCATCCTGTCTTCTTTCACCTCTTGCTCCTGCGTTCTATAACCACTGGCGGTGCCGGAATCCTTTCGGGGGTTCCGGAACCTCTCGTTCTGGTGTACTCCCACCGTTCAGGCTTGTGGGCGGCATCGAAGCGTGCGAACTCGTCGAGTGTCGAGGCGGCAGCATTCTCGCCGAGGTAGCGTATGCGGTCGTAGAT
>Ga0310697_10001333_pt1 | contig 29250 bp, 21 predicted proteins | sample 172DNAGHGlowgp2_FD_203883 | JGI IMG/M metagenome (GOLD analysis project Ga0310697, IMG submission 203883) | Sheep rumen microbial communities from Palmerston North, Manawatu-Wanganui, New Zealand - 1728 DNA GHGlow gp2 (v2) (version 2) | ecosystem: Host-associated > Mammals > Digestive system >... | reverse complement strand
ACCAGATTTAAAAATAACAGCCACAACTGTTAGAGTTCCTGTTTCTAATTCACATTCTGAATCAATTAACGTAGAATTTGAAAAAGATTTTGATATGCAAGATTTACTTGAAACTTTAAATAACTTTCCTAATATTATTTTAGTAAATGACCCCACAAATAACCAATATCCTATGGCAATTCATGCAACTGGACATGATGAGGTCTTTGTAGGAAGGGTTCGTAGAGACTATAGTGTAACATCAGGTGTAAACCTTTGGGTCGTTGCAGATAATATTAGAAAAGGAGCTGCAAGTAACGCAGTTCAAATTTTAGAAAAATTAATCAGGGATTGAGGGACGTTCTTTTTTTCCCTCTTTTAGGGATTAGGGGACACTCCTTAGCTTTTTTAGCTAGGGTATGTGTCCTTATTTTTTTCTTTAATCGTTCATGACGTTCAAAAATAAAATATAAATTATTATCTTGAGCCTCTCTCACGTTCAAAATTAATATATTTATTATTTGTAATTGCCATTTCGAATGTGACTAGAGTAAGGTTAGAAATTCTAAAATTATTTTTTGGAAAGAGTTCGTGCTTGACACGGAAGGGTGCCAAAAAATAATTTTAGAATTTCTTAGCTTATGTCAGGAGCTGAGAAATGAAATGAGAATAATAAATATATTAATTTTGCCTTGAGCATTCCTCAAGCTAATAATTAATAATTTCTAATTTTCACTCTAATCAATCATAAAGAAAAAAATAAGGACACAAACCCTAGCCAAAAAGCTAAGGAGTGTCCCCTAGTCCCTAAAAGAGGGAAAAAAAGAACGTCCCTTAATCCCTGATTAAGTCTTTCATATTGTATATTCCATTTTTTTGTTTTATTAAAAAATCTGCTGCATTTAATGCTCCTTCTGCAAATACTTGTCTTGAATATGCTTTATGAGTTATTTCAAGACTTTCATTTTCTCCAAAAAATGAAACTGTATGTTCTCCTACTATATTTCCTCCTCTTATAGATGAAAATCCGATTTCATTTTTACTTCTTTTCTCTCTTTTTTGCATTCTATCAAAAGTATATTTCTTCTTTTCTTCAAATGCTTCATTTATAGCATCCGCTAAAAGAATAGCTGTACCACTAGGACTGTCTATTTTTCTATTATGATGTGTTTCTACAATTTCAATATCTGTTTGGTTTAATACTTCTGCAACTTTTTTTATAATATTTGCCATCAAATTAATATCTAAAGACATATTTGAACTTCTAAAAATAGGTATTTCCTTTGAAATATTTTGAATTTCTTCAAGTTCTTCTTTGCTAAATCCTGTTGTTGCTATTACAATCGGTATTTTATTATTTCTTGCATATTCTAAAATTTTAAATGTAGCAGAAGGTACTGAAAAGTCTATTATTACATCTACTTTTTCTTTTATATTTTGTATTTTATTATATATTGGGAAATTAGTATTAGATTCTTCTAAATCAAACCCACATACTATTTCAAAGTTTTCTGTATTTTTTACAGCTTGTATGACTTCATTTCCCATTTTTCCATTTGCACCATTCAATAAAATATTTAACATATAAAATATCCTCCAAATTTATTTAAAAGATTAAATTGTGTTTTTTCATAATTTTTTTCATTTTTTCTTTATTTAAATCTGATAGTTCTATTAGTGGTAATCTAGGCTTTCCATAATCATATCCCATTAAATTCAATGCATATTTTACTGGAATTGGATTAACCTCAGAAAATAATTCTTCAATTAAATCTATGACATCTAATTGCATTTTACATGCTTTTTCTACATTACCATCAAAATAATTTTTTATCATTTCATGTGTGTATTTTGGCATAACATTTGACAATACAGATATTACCCCTTTTCCTCCTAATGAAAGAATAGGAATAATTTGATCATCATTTCCTGAATAAATTGTTAAATTATCTTTACATAGATTTGCAATTTTTGCAACTTGTGATATATTACCACTTGCTTCCTTAATTGCAACGATGTTTTCTATTTTTGATAATTCTAAACATGTTTCTGGTGCTATATTTACTCCTGTTCTTGACTGAACACTATAAATTATAATTGGTATTTTTACAGAATTTGCTATTGCAGTATAATGCGCAATTAATCCCTGTTGTGTAGTTTTATTATAATATGGTGTTACAACCAAAAGTCCATCTGCACCAACACTTTCTGCATATTTAGACATTTCAATTGCATCTTTTGTATTATTACTTCCTGTACCAATAATCACTTTTGTTCTTTTATTTATAGTATCTATTGCATATTTTATTGTTTCTTTTCTTTCTTCTTTTGACATAGTAGATGACTCACCTGTTGTACCACAAACAATGATTGCATCTACCTCATTTTCAATTTGGTTTTCTATTAATTTTCCAAATACTTCAAAATTTACACCATCATCTGTAAAAGGTGTTGCTATTGCAGTTCCGCAGCCTTCAAATAATATTTTTTTCATTTTAAATCCTCTTTTCTATTTAATTAAATTTCTATGTAATTCTTCTATTACATAGTTTTCAATATTGTTTGTTATCACTTCTATTTTTGATTGTGTTAAATTAATATCAAAAACATTAATGTTATTTTTTTTCAGGACATTTATTAATTTGAACAAAACTTTATTATCTTGAATTATTCCATACCCTACAACAGATATTTTAGTAATATCTGATTGAATAATTTCATATTCGGGATAATGACTTTCTAATAATTCTTCAACTTTATTCTGTTCACTTTTTTGAATTCTAAATTGCATTTCCTCTTGTTCAATCATTTTAAAATTTTCTACAATAATATTATTTTTCAAAAGCTCACTATATATATTTAATGAATTTTGATTATGTAAGTTAGATTTATTTTTCATTTGAATTAAAACTAAATTAGTATTTTTTACAATACTTTTTACTTCTGATGATTCAATTTTTTTGCAGATTTCAGTTCCTTTTTCTCCAGTAAAGGTTGATTCTGCTATAATATTCAAATTGAATTTCTCTCCAATTTGAATACATCTGTTGTGTAAAACTTTTGCACCACTATCTGCTATTTCTTGCATCTCTAAAAATGATACTTCATTTAATTTTTTGGCAACTTTTATAATATTTGGATCTGCCGAATAGATTCCATCAACATCAGAAAAAATATAACATTTATCAGCATTAATTGCCGCTTCTAATGCAACAGCTGTTGTATCAGATCCGCCTCTTCCAAGTGTTGTTATATTTTGATTTTCATCTATTCCTTGAAAGCCTGCTACTATTACAATTTTACCATTATCCAATTCCTTTTTTATTCTCTTTGGATAAATCTGTTCAATTTTAGCATTTTTATAAATTGAATTTGTTTTTATTCCAGCTTGCCAACCTGTTAAAGATATAGATTTGTAACCTTTTCTATTTAATAAAATGCTCAACTTTGAAGCAGTAATTTGCTCACCTGTTGAAAGTAACATATCCATCTCTCTTTCATCTGGTATAGCTGATAATTCGCTTGCCTCCTTTATTAGTTTATCTGTTGTTTTTCCCTGTGCTGAAACAACCACAACAACATTGTTTCCTTTTTCTTTAAAATCAATTATCTTTTGTGCTACAACATTCAGTTTGATATTGTCTGCAACTGAACTCCCTCCGAATTTTAATACTACAGTGCTCATTTTTGATCACTACCTTTTTAATTTCAAAGCTCTATCTAAATTTAAATAAAGCTATCTATAGTTTTATATTATATAATAAAATAACTAAATATTCAATTATTTTTTTTATTATTCATCTCTTTATAATATTGTGCTATTAATTCATCTAGTTCAATACTTAATTCATATATAACAGAGTAATCATCACCTTGTTCGATACTTTTATTTAATTCATCTCTTAATTTACAAATTTCATCATTTAACATGGCAATCTCTCCTTTTTACTTTGTTATCTTCCGTATATTTATAAATTAACATATTAATCTGTCAAAGTCAAGCATTTTCAATGGTTTTTGCCAACTTTCGTATGACAGTTTTTCTATTTTTTCGACATTATTCATTATTAAAAAACGGCATTGTTTTTTTAAATAAACAAATACCGTTTTTATTACATCTTTTTCACTTAATTTTTAACAATAGAAAGTACCATATTTTCTTCTCTAAATACATCTTTTAACATTTGGTTCAAATATTCTACATTTATTGTTTCTATTTCTTCTAAATATTCAAATGTATTAATTCCATTGAAATAATCAGATAAAAACATTCTAGCTATATCTGTTACGTCATTATATTCTTTAACATAACCACCATAAATCATTTTTTTGATTCTTTCAAAATCATTTTGATTTATTCCATTTTCTTTCATATTTTTTACTTCAGACTTAAATTCATTATAAATTTCATCTGGATTTGTAGTTTGTCCTGTTATTAAAATATGTGCATAATTTTTTCCATATTCATAATCTAAACTTGGTTGAGAATTTATAGTTCCTTCATTATATAATTTTTTATATAATTTTGAACTTCTTCCTATTAATAAATTTAATAATATTTGTATGCTTAACTCTTTTTTTATCAACTCATTTTTTTCAATACATTTATTATTATTGTCTTTAATAGCAATAGTATATAATGGTCTACTTACTTCTAATTTTTGTTCTATTCTTTCCTTTACAATTGATTCCGGTTCTTCAGGATAAATTCTTTTTATTTCTCCATTTTGTTCCTTTTTTATCAATCTCTTTTTTATTTCCTCTAATATTTTATTTGGTTCAAAATCTCCACAAACAACCATAACCATATTTGAAGGATTATAAAAAGTATTATAACATTTATACAAAATTTCTTTATCTATTTTAGATATTGTTTCAATTGTTCCAACAATATCAATTTTTATAGGATTATTATGGTACATAGCTTGCATTGCATTTAAATATACTCTCCACTCAGGATAGTCATCATACATCATTATCTCTTGCCCAATAATTCCCTTTTCTTTTTCTACATTTTCATCTGTAAAATATGGATGTTGAACATAATCCATCAACTCATCTAATGCTTCATAAAAATTATCTGTACATTCAAATAAATATGCTGTATGGTCATTTGTTGTATATGCATTTGCATTTACGCCTAAAGCTGTTAATGTATCTAAACTATTTGTTCCATTTTCTTGTTCAAACATCTTATGTTCTAAAAAATGTGCTACACCGTTTGGCACTTCAGTTTGTTTATCTTCACCAGGAACAATAAATTTGTTATCATTTGATCCATAATTTGTACCCCAAATTACATATTTTTTCTGAACACCTGGCTTTGGAATAATCAAAACTGACATACCATTGTCTAATTTTTCAGAATATAATTTTTCTTTTACTTTTAAATTCTCAATAACTTGCATATCTTCCTCCTTAAAATCTTTCTTCTTTCCTTAGCTCCAAACAATGTCATCTTCTTAATCTCTTAAAAAATATACTGTGTTTATACTAACCTTATTAGCAATATTAATAATATTCTCTTTTTGAACATTATTTACCTTTTCTATATATTCTTCAATAGATACTTTTGTTTCAGCTAATTCTTGACCAAAATAATAACTAATTCCAGTATCTTGTTCATCATCAATTGTTCTTATTGTTGCAACTATTACTCTTTTACTATTTTCTATATCTTCTTCTGTAAAATCTCCATTTTTTATATCCTCTAGTTGTTTTCTAATTAACTGTAAAGCTTTTTCATAATTTGATATTTCTATTCCACAATTAATAAATATATTATTTTTATGTCTAAGATAATTTGAACTTGCAACATATGCTAAATGTGCTTTTTCTCTAACATTTTGAAACATTTTAGAGTTTGCTGTACCACCTAATATACTATTATATAAAAGCGTATCATATTTTAATTCTTCTTTGTCAATATCTACATCAAGTCCTAAAATTAATTTACCTTGAGTTACTTCCATATTTTCAATTACTATTTTTTCTTTCTCACTAATTTTCTCTTTTTGAATTTTAGGTTGAATGTATTTAGGATCCCTTTGTTGTAAATTTTTAATATTCTCATTCTCTTCTACTATCTGTCTTGTTTCATCATCTATATTTCCTGAAACAAAAATGTCTATTTTACAATTGTTTACTAATTTTTTATAATAATCATATAAATTATTTTCATCAATATCATTTAAATCTTCTACATATCCAAATTTGTATAATCCAAATGGACAATTTTGATACATCTCTTCAACACATCTATCTAAGGCATATCTGGCTTTATTATCAATTTTCCCCTCTATCCTTTGCCTTAAATTATTTTTTTCTTGTTCAACATATTCTTTTTTAAACACGTTATTTTCTAAATATGGATTAAATACTATTTCTAGCAATTTTTCAATAGCAGTTTTCAACATATTTTCTTGTTTTTGTGGTAAATAATTATCATTAATAACTTCCAAATAGAATTTTAATACTTGATTATCACCTGTTTTATCTAATCCACAATCAAAACTTGCTCCATACATATCTTCCATTTGTTTACTTATATCTTCCTGAGAATTCATACTTTTTGAACCTCTTCTAAGTACTGTTGAAATTAATGCATTTTTTGTTACATTTTCTCTATTAAGTTCAGTTGTTAAAAAAATTGCAATTAAATTAGTTTTAAATTTTTGAGTATTTATTGTATGCAATTTAATTCCTGGTTTTAATTCATTATCTTTATATTCCATAAAAACTCCCTTCTATTGTCCATTTAGGACACATTTTTAATTTCTTTATAGATATTATTAACAATTTTTTCATTTTAATACAATTATATTATCATTCATCTTTGAGCTTAATGGTAAACCATATAGCAAAATAAAAAGAGGAAGTTAAAATGTTTTTTATATACCATTTTCACTCCCAATCTCCCTTTAATTAAATTTTCTTTTCCTAGCAGCTTCTGATTTTTTCTTTCTCCTTACGCTAGGCTTTTCATAGTGCTCCCTTTTACGGACTTCTTGTAGAACTCCATTTCTTGCACATTGTCTTTTAAATCTTTTTAAAGCATCTTCTATATTACCATTATTCACTTTTATTTCTGACATTTATATTTCCCCTCCTTCCAGCCCATCGATACTGTGCGGGATTAATTATTTTTATAACGTATATATTATAACTCATGTCCATATATCTTGTCAAGAGCAAAAATTCAAATATTACAGCTTTTAAAATGGAAATAAACCTCTAATAAATCCCTTTGTAAAAGGTATAAACCATAAAATTATTAATAAAACAATCATTATAACTGCAGTTATAAAACCTGCCTTTATATCTTCCTTTTGTAATTTCTTTTTTTCTCTTCCTTTAAGTGATAACCCTTTAAAAATTTCCTTTGTTAAATCTGTCATACTTCCAATTGTCCCAACCTTGTGTACATTTTCTTTTCTGTTTTGATCTGAATTACTAAATCTATTTACAAAATTAACATTTTGTTTTTCTTCCTGTTTTTCATTATATTTGTTACTTGGTTCAATATTTTTATTATTAAATTGATTATCATAAAATTGTTCTTTGATTAATTCAGCATCATATTGCTCTCTTAAAAAATTATCAGAAAGAATTTTATATGCCTCATTTAAATCTCTAACCTTTTTTTCTGCAAAAAATTTTTCTTCTCCTACATATAAATCAGGATGATATTTTTTTATTAAAACTCTATATGCTCTGTCTATTACCTCTTTTGAAGCTTTATTATTAACTTCTAATATTTCATAATAATTTTTCATATTTTGTACCTATTTGTACCTTTCTAATTTTATTATAAATATTGTATAACAAAATTTTTTAAATTGCAATAGTTGCCACCAGGGTTGGAGATGCCACCAAGGTCGGAGATGCCACCAGGGTCGGAGATAAATGGCAACCTTGAAAATAAGGTTGCCATTTATCTCCGACCCTGGTGGCATCTCCGACCCTGGTGGCAACTTTTTCTAACCTCCAATGTCAGATTTATTCTTCATTAAAAATTGATTCAAATTCTTCTGAAGTTATTTTTTCTTTTTCTAATAAAACTCCTGCAACAGCATGTAGCTTATCAATATGTTCTGTTAAAATTTTTCTTGCAGTATTATATCCAATATCTATAATTTTCTTTGTTTCTTCATCAATTAAAGCTGCAGTTTCTTCAGAATATTCTTTTGTTTGAGCAAAATCTCTTCCTAAAAATACTTCTTCTTGGTTTGAACCTAGCATTATTGTTCCAATTCTTTCACTCATACCATATTTTGTTACCATACTTCTTGCTATTTTAGTTGCTCTTTCTATATCATTACTTGCTCCAGTTGAAATGTCCTTTATAATTAATTCCTCTGCCATTCTTCCTCCAAGTAATGATATAATGTTTTCTTCCATTTCCTTTTTAGATATAAAATTTTTGTCCTCTGTAGGTCTGTACATTGTATATCCTCCTGCCATACCTCTTGGAACTATTGATATTTCATGTACAGGATCCTGTGTTTCTAAATAATGGCTTACTACTGCATGACCAGCTTCATGATATGATACTAATCTATTCTCTTTTTCACTTCTTACTCTTGTTCTTTTTTCAGGTCCCATAGTAACTTTTACCATAGCATCTTCAATTTCTTTCATTCCAATTTCATTTAAATTTCTTCTTGCAGCTAAAAGTGCCGCTTCATTTAATACATTTTCTAAGTCTGCTCCGGCAAATCCAGATGTATTTTTAGCAATGATTTTTAAATCAACATCATCTGCTAATCTTTTCTTTCTTGAATGTACATCTAAAATTTGCTCTCTTGCTTTAACATCTGGTAATCCTACTACTATTTGTCTATCAAATCTACCTGCTCTCAATAAAGCTTTATCTAATACATCTGGTCTGTTTGTTGCAGCTAATACTATAACACCTTCATTTTCAGCAAAACCATCCATTTCAACTAATAATTGATTTAATGTTTGTTCTCTTTCATCATGTCCACCACCAAGTCCGGCACCTCTTTGTCTACCTACTGCATCAATTTCATCTATAAATATAATACATGGTGCATTTTTCTTAGCTTGGTCAAATAAATCTCTAACCCTTGAAGCTCCAACACCTACAAACATTTCAACAAAGTCTGAACCACTTATAATAAAGAATGGTACTCCAGCTTCACCTGCTACTGCTTTAGCTAAAAGTGTCTTACCAGTTCCTGGTTGACCAACAAGTAATATTCCTTTTGGTATTCTTGCACCCATATCTGTAAATTTCTTTGGATTTTTTAAAAATTGAACAATTTCTTCTAATTCTTCTTTTTCTTCATCTACACCTGCAACATCATCAAATGTAATTCTATTTTTTTCAGCTGGTGTCATCATTCTTGCCTTACTCTTTCCGAATGACATTGTCTTTCCACCAGGATTTCCATTATTAATTCCTCCCATCATAAAGAACCAGAATAAGAAGAATATAATTAATAAACCAAATGGTGTAAATAAGCTAAGCAATGTGATAAAAATAGATTCTGATTTTTCTTCAAAAGTAAATGCTCCTTCTTTTAAATAATCTTCAGAATAAGTTATAAAACTTTCCATATCTGGGATATTTACTTCTTTTTTTAATTTATTATCTTTTAAAGTAACAGTCGCAGTTTTTCCATCAGAATCCACTTCAACTGCCTCTACTTTTCCACTACTTATATAATTAATTAAATCTGAATATTTTATTTTGCTATCACTATTTTCTACAATTGATGATAAAACAACAATAAATATAACTCCTATAATTAACCACATAGCTAATGTTTTAATTCCGCTTTTCAATTTCATTTCCTCCTTTTATCCAAACAAGGATAAGACCAAATAGACATCCTTATCCCTTATGGAACACATCTATGTTTCTATAGTCTGATTTATAACATATAACTTTTAGTTTGTAAACATTTTTTTATGTGTCTTTTTTGTTACAAATTAACTCCGATTAAAAATCTATTACGGATACTTATTTTTGATTCAAAAAATAAATTTTATGATTTTTTACTAATATTTTTATATTTTTATTTGGAGTTAAATATTTATTACCTATATTATTATTGCAAAGCTTTACAATATCTTCTATATGTATTTTTTCAATTCCTTTTGTTGTTCCAAAAAGTCTCGTTATAGTATATAACACAAGCCTTGATTTTATTACTTTTTCTCTAGTATTAAACTTTTTTAAATCTAAAACTATTTGATTCTCATTTTGCTCAATTAAAATATCTTTATAAACTAACTTTACTTGATTTTCTATATATTTATCTTCTTCTGATACTAATTCAGATAATCTATTTAAAGTATTAATTATGTTCGGATTAAATTCCTTTTTTATGTACGGAATTGCGACATTCCTGATTTTATTCCTTGAATATTCATTCTCAAAATTTGTTTTATCAATTCTAGGATTTAATTTTTTCTGTTTACAGTATTCTTCAATTTCAGAACGGTCACATTCAATTAAAGGTCTGATATATTTATCTCTTTTAGGTTCAATACCTTTTAAACCAGAAATACCTGTACCACGAATAGCATTTAAAATCATCGTTTCTACATTATCATTCTTGTTATGTGCAATCGCTATTTTATTAGAATTTGTTTTATCTAAAATCTCATTAAAAAATTCATATCTTGCAACTCTTCCCGCTTCTTCTACTCCTATTTTCTTATTATTAGCACATTTTTTAACATCTATACTTTTTGAATAAAAATCAATATTGTATTTTTTACAATAATCTCTAACATATTTTTCATCATCAGAAGCCTCTTCCCTAATCATATGATTGACATGGGCAACTACTAAAGTTGCCATCGGGGTCGGAGATAAATGGCAAGTTTTGTTCGCCAAAATATTAAGAATATGTAACATACACATAGAATCAGGTCCGCCTGATACACCGTAAAACAATTTTATCTCCCTGTTCTATTAAATTATATTTTTTAATTGTTTTTTGTATCTTTTCTTCTAATTGCTCCATAAAATCACCTTTCATTATTAACGATCTTTCTTAATGTTTCTCTTCCTATATTCACTATCTTCTCTATTGTTCTATATGATATATTATTTTCAAATTTTAAAATTTTAATAATTTCATTTAATTCGGTTTTTCTATATTTTAAATTCTCCATTTTAATATTTCGTTCTTTTAAAAATGATTTAACAATATCTCTACCAATTTCTTCCTTATTTTTCTCTTCATTTTCTATAAATTCAAATTCTTCTATTGTATTTTCTTCATTATTTAAACAAGTTATGTTTTTTTGTAAGATATCTGCTATTCTATTTTTTACTCTTTTTTCATCAGAGTTATATATTCTATAATAACTAGAAAATTCATAATCTTTTCTATGTCGGCATATTCCTGCTTTAACAGGATTATCGTGAATATAATCCACACATAGATACAAATGTCTAATATCTTTTATTGGTTGAACCTTAAACCTATCTCTAAATACATATCCAACCCTATTTTTTAAATTATTATAATATTTTGAAAAACTTACATTTGTTTTTTGCATAAAAGTTGTCATGTACTTTATTTCTTGTGTTTGAATCAAAATATGTGCATGATTATTCATAATACAAAATGCTATTATATTAATTCCTTCATTATTTTTGTAAATTAAATCCAAATATTTTTTCATATTTTCTTTTGTGTTAAATATTAATTCCTTATTAAGACCTTGTACCATTATATGAAAAAAAGATGAATCATTCATATTTCTTCTAAGGGGTCTTGTCATTTGCCTCGCTCCTATCTTTAATTTAATTTTATTTTCCCCCTATAAAAATATAAATTCAAATCATCCCTACGATATATATTATACTAACTTTTATTAATATTGTCAAATGTTTCCAATATTTTAATGTTTTATAAAAAAAGATTGCAAAGCAATCCTTTTACATATACCATGTTGCCATTTATCTCCGACCCCATTGGCAACTTTAATCATCAAATCTTTTTTCAAGATCCACAAATTTTGTATAATTTCCAAGCCATAGTATTTCTACAGTTCCTGTTGAGCCTCCTCTATGTTTAGCTATTATTACTTCTGCTATGTTTTTCTTTTCACTATCTTCATTGTAATAATCATCTCTATATAAAAACATAACTATGTCTGCATCTTGTTCTATAGCTCCTGATTCACGTAAATCTGATAACATTGGTCTATGATCAGGCCTTTGTTCTGCAGCTCTTGATAGTTGTGATAGTGCTATAACTGGGACATTTAATTCTTTTGCAAGTATTTTTAATGATCTGCTTATCTCTGATATTTCTTGCTCACGGCTTCCGTTTCTTCTATTACCACTTCCTTGAATTAATTGTAAGTAGTCTATTACAACCATTCCTATATCTTTTTCTAATTTTAGTTTTCTACATTTTGCTCTTATTTCTGTAATACTAATTCCTGGTGTATCATCTATATATATCTTTGATTCTGAAAGTGGACCTATTGATTCTGCTAATTTTGACCAATCGTCTTCTTCTAATTTTCCTGTTCTTACTTTATTACTGTCTACCATTGATTCACTACATAATATTCTATTTACTAATTGTTCTTTTGACATTTCTAAGCTAAATATTGCAACAGGTACGTTATATCTTACTGCAGCATTTGTTGCTATATTTAAAGCAAATGCTGTTTTTCCCATTGCAGGTCTTGCAGCTATTAATATTAGTTCTGAACCATGGAATCCTGCTGTTCTATAATCTAATCCAGAAAAACCAGATGGAACTCCTGTTATGTGTTGTTTTCTATTATATAATTCTTCTAATTTTGTAAAGCTTTCAACTAATACCTCTTTTATTGGAGAGTAACCTTTTTGATTTTTGTCTTGCATTATATCAAAAATCTTTTTTTCTGCACCTTCCATTACTTCTTCAACTTCTTGTGTATTATCATATCCAGATTCTAATATTTCATTAGCAGTTTTTATTAATCTTCTTAAAGTTGATTTTTCTTCTACAATTTTTATGTATTTTATAGCATTTGCTGTTGTTGGAACCTTCTCTGGCAGTTCAGCTAAATATTCTAATCCTCCAACTTGTTCAAATCTTCCCATAGATTCTAATTCTGCTTTTACAGTTATAATATCAATTGGCTCTGATTTGTTATATAAATTTAAAATTGCAGAATATATTGTTCTATTATCTTCTCTATAAAAATCTTCTGTTTTTAATACTTCCATTGCAGATATTACAGCATCTTTGTCTGTAAGCATACTTCCAATAATTGCTTGCTCTGCTTCCAAATCATGTGGTGGTACTTTTCCTAATTCCATTTTATACTAACTCCCTTTGTTTTTATCTAGATAATTAACCACTAATTACGTCTATTTTTAGACTTCCAATTACTCCTTCAAATAATTTTATTGAAACAGTTCTAATTCCTAAATTTTTAATTGGTTCTTTTAATTCTATTTTCTTTTTATCAACTTCTATATTATAATTTTGTTTTAAAAGATCTGATATTTCTTTTGCTGATACTCCACCAAATATCTTTCCATTTTCTCCTGCTTTTACAGGAACTTTTAATAAAATTTTTGATAGCTTATCTGATGTTTTTATTGCATCTTGTCTTTCTTGTTCTTTTCTAAATGCATTTGAATCTTGTTTTGCTTTAAGATTTGCCATGTTTCCGATATCAGCTGGTACAGCTAATTTCTTAGGAAATAAATAGTTTCTCGCATAGCCATCTGAAGCATTTATTACTTGGTCTTTTTTTCCTACACCTTTTATATCTGCTTTTAGTATAACTTTCATAATATCACACCCTTCTATTATTTGTGTTAACTATTTTATATTATTTCTTGTATTTTTTCAAGTATATTTAAAAATTCTTCTAAATAATATATTTCTTAAAGTTTCAATAAAAAAGGATTAAGGCTGTTCCTTAATCCCCAATTTCTGAAAAATATTCATTAATACGATTTATTAATTCTTGTTTAGTTTCTTCAATAGTCATTCCTTCAACCTGAGCTCCAGCAAGTGTTATATGTCCTCCTCCGCCAAGCTTTTCAAGTATAATTTGTACATTTATATTTCCAATTGACCTACCACTTATACATATTTTATCTCCTAAGTTTCCTAAAACAAAAGATGCTGTTATATTGCTTATAGTAAGTAATTCATCAGCTGCTTTTGCACATATTAGGTTTGTATCTTTACTTTGCTCATCATATATAGATATCGCAATCTCTCCTAATACAATTTCTGCTTTTTTTACTATATCAGCAATTAATGTAAATGAACTTAGGTCACTTTGAAACCATTTTTTTACTCTAATTATATCTACTCCACATCTTCTTAAATATGCTGCTGCCTCAAATGTTCTTACTCCTGTTTTAAATGTAAAGTTCTTTGTATCCATCATTATACCCGCATACAAACTTTCAGCTTCTATTGTTTTTAAATCTACATTTGTTTCAGTATATTGTAATAATTCTGTTACTAATTCTGCTGCAGATGAAGCATATACCTCTTGAAATACAAGGGTTGCGTTTTCTATATAATCTGCTACTCTTCTATGATGATCTATTATTACAATTTTCTTTGTTTTTTCTAACAATTCAGGTGTATCAACATAGTTCACCCTATGTGTATCTACAACTACTAATAATGTATCTTCATCTATATTTTCTAAGGCAACTTCTTTATTAATAATTACATCTTCATATTCTGGTTCTTTTTCCAAAGATTGTTTAAAAGAATCTAGTGCAGGTGTTTCATCACTATTTACTATATAAGCATTTTTATTTAGAGTTTTTGCTAATCTATAAATTCCCATACAAGAACCTATTGCATCCATATCAGGATTTGTATGTCCCATTATCATAACTTTTTTGGATTCTTTTATTAAGTTTTCTAAAGCATGTGCTACAACTCTTGCCTTAACCTTAGTACGTTTTTCAACTTCTTCAGCTCTTCCACCAAAAAATTTATAAATCTCATTTTCTCTAATTACCGCCTGGTCTCCACCACGTCCTAATACAATATCCATAGCAGTTAATGCTGATTCATATCTTTCTTTGTCAGTATTTCCCTCATTAGATATTGCAATACTTAGTGTGAATTGAACCTTTTCCCTTATATCAATTTCTTTTATTTTGTCTAGTATACTAAACTTATCTTTTTTTATATCATTTAAATATCTTTGTTCAAATAAATAGACATATCTATCTCTATCAGATTTTATTAAAACCCCTTTTGTTTCACTAGTCCATTCATACATTTTTTTATCTATTTCAGCTGTAACCATAGGTTTTTCGCTAGCCTCAAGCCTTTGCATTGTTTCATCATAATTATCTATCATTATAATTCCAACACAAGTTTTTGAATCCTTATATTCTTTTTGCAATTTAATATTTTCTGTATCATCTATAAAGTAAAGGATAATCATATATTCATTTCCATTTTTTCTACCTTTATTTTTTATCTTAATATATCCACCTTTTACTTTATATGTTTTATTATCAATTTCAATTTGTTTTTCAATATCTTTATTTTTTTCCTCATTTTTCAATTCATAACTTATATCTTCTATATATGTACTTATATCTGTATTAGCAAAAACTATTGAAAACTTCGAACTCTTCCATACTATATTCCCATCAGGTTCTAATATTACTATTGGAAAAGGTGAATTTATTAAACTAGTTTTTGCAGCCGAATCAGCTGTTAATGTTAGATCTTGCAAAGTCTCCGATATTTCATTTCTCTTTTTGGTTGTTGTGTAATAGCTATATAAAGATATGGATACAAAAATGATACATGACAAAAATATCATCTTTGTATTTTCTACACAAATAATAACTAATAAAATAAATATAATTGCCAAATATATTTTTGTTCTAGATATTAACTTTTCAAATATTTTTTTATTATTTTGCATATAATATCTCCTTTTTTATTAACTAAGTCTGCCAATGGGGTCGGAGATAAATGGCAATATATGTTTGGCAAACAAAACTTGCCATTTATCTCCGACCCCGTTGGCAACCATGTTGACAACTAAACTTCTGCCTCTGTATTTATATGAATATTTTGGTATCTTTGCATTCCAGTTCCTGCAGGAATTAATTTACCTATAATAACATTTTCTTTTAGTCCTAATAAATCATCTACTTTTCCTTTTACTGCTGCTTCTGTTAATACTCTTGTTGTTTCTTGGAATGATGCTGCAGATAAGAAACTGTCTGTTGCAAGTGAAGCTTTTGTTATTCCTAGTAATACTCGTTTTCCTGTTGCTGGTCTTTTTCCTTCACTTATTGCTTGATTATTTTTCTCTTCAAACTCATACATATCTATTAAAGCTCCTGGGAACATGTCTGTGTCAGCATTATCATCTACTCTAACTTTTCTTAACATTTGTCTTCCAATTACTTCAATATGTTTGTCATTTATATCAACACCTTGGTTTCTATATACTTTTTGTACTTCTGAAATTAGGTATTCATATACTCCTTCTGGTCCTTTTATTTCAAGTATTTGTGATGGGTTTATTGATCCGTCTATTAGTGGTTCTCCTGCTTCTACCATATCTCCATCTTTTACTTTCATTTTTGAACCAAATGGTATTGTATATGATTTTGAGTTGTCTTTTGATGTTACTATAACTTCTTTTTTCTTCTTTGTTTCTTTTATTTTTACTTTTCCATCAATTTCTGTTATTACTGCTAATCCCTTTGGTTTTCTTGCTTCAAATAGTTCTTCAACTCTAGGCAAACCTTGAGTAATATCTGCTACACCTGCAACACCTCCAGAGTGAATTGTTCTCATTGTAAGCTGTGTTCCAGGTTCACCAATTGATTGAGCTGCTATTATACCGATAGATTCTCCTATTGATACTAAATCTCTTCTTGCTAATCCCATTCCATAACATTTTTGGCAAACACCGTGTTTTGCATGACATCCAAGTACTGAACGTACCTTTAATTTTTCTATTCCTGCTTCTACTATTTTGTCTGCCATATCTTCTGTTATCATTGTTTGTGAATCTACAATTAGTTCTTTATTTCTTGGATCAATTACATCTTCTATAGGATATCTTCCAATTAGTCTTTCTTGCATTTTTTCTATTATTTGATTTCCATCTTTAATGTCATATACCACAATTCCTTCATTTGTTCCACAATCGTGTTCTGTTACTATTATATCTTGTGATACATCAACTAATCTTCTTGTTAAATATCCAGAGTCTGCTGTTCTTAAGGCTGTGTCTGAAAGTCCTTTACGAGCTCCATGTGCTGAAATAAAGTATTCAAGTGCATCTAGTCCTTCTGCAAATGATGATTTTATTGGAATTTCTACTGCTTTACCTGTTGTACTTGCCATAAGTCCACGAATTCCGGCAATTTGTCTTAATTGGTTCATATTACCACGTGCTCCAGATTTAACCATCATATATATTGGGTTTAATTCTTCAAAGTTTTCTTCCATTGCTGTACTAACTTTTTTAGTTGTGTCTTCCCATACATTTATTACTGCATTATATCTTTCATCATTTGTAATAAGACCTCTTGCATATTGTTTTCTAATTCCATCTACTTTTTCATCAGCTTCTTTAAGTAATTTTTTCTTAGCTTCTGGCACTTTTACATCATCCATTGAGAATGTAATTCCAGCAAGTGTTGAATATTTAAATCCTAGAGATTTTATATAATCTATTACTTCTGCTGATTTTGATAATCCATGAATTCTGATTACTTTTTCTATTATATTTCCCATTGATTTTTTCATAACAGGGAAACTGATTTCATATTGGAATGGATCTTCATTTCTGTCAATAAATCCTAAATCTTGAGGTATTCCTTGATTAAATATAATTCTTCCAACACTTGTTTCTATTTTTTTAGATTTAAGTTCTCCATCAATTTCTTTTGTTATTCTAACAAATATTTTGCTATGAATTCCTACTTCATTGTTCTCAAATGCCATAATAGCTTCTTCTGGGTCTTTGAAGTATTTTCCTTCACCTTTTTCTCCATCTAGTACCATAGTTAAATAGTAACTTCCTAAAATCATGTCTAGTCTTGGTACTGCTACTGGCTTACCATCTTGTGGTTTTAATAGGTTATTTGTTGATAACATTAAATATCTTGATTCTGCTTGTGCTTCTGGAGATAATGGTAAATGTACAGCCATTTGGTCTCCATCGAAATCCGCATTAAATGCCTCACATACTAATGGATGTAGTTTTATTGCTCTTCCTTCTACCAATACTGGTTCAAAACTTTGAATTCCAAGTCTGTGTAAAGTTGGGGCACGGTTTAACATTACAGGGTGATCTTTTATTACTTCTTCTAATATTCCCCATACTTCTGGTCTTAATCTTTCTACCATTCTTTTTGCATTTTTGATATTTTGTGCGATTCCTCTTCCAACTAATTCTCTCATTACAAAAGGTTTAAATAGTTCTACTGCCATTTCTTTTGGAAGTCCACATTGGTAGATTTTTAATTCTGGTCCAACTACTATAACTGAACGTCCAGAATAGTCAACACGCTTTCCAAGTAGGTTTTGACGGAATCTACCTTGTTTTCCTTTTAACATATCTGATAATGATTTCAATGGTCTATTTCCAGCACCTGTTACTGGTCTTCCACGTCTACCATTATCTATTAGTGCATCTACAGATTCTTGTAACATTCTTTTTTCATTTCTTACAATTATTTCTGGTGCTCCTAATTCTAATAATCTTTTTAATCTGTTATTTCTGTTTATAACTCTTCTATATAAATCATTCAAGTCTGATGTTGCAAATCTTCCTCCATCTAATTGAACCATTGGTCTAAGTTCTGGTGGTATTACAGGTACAACATTCATAACCATCCATTCAGGTTTATTTCCTGAAATTCTAAAAGATTCAACTGTATCTAATCTTTTTACAAGTTTTAATCTCTTTTGTTCACTTGCATTTTTTAACTCTTTTTTTATTTCATTTGATAATTTTTCTAAGTCAACTTGCTCTAATAATTCTCTTATCGCTTCTGCTCCCATTTTTGCTGTAAATGAACCTTTTCCATATTGTTCTTCTGCCTCATGATATTCTTTTTCATTTAAAACTTGGCATTTTTCTAATTTTGATGTTCCTTTATCTACAACAACATAAGATGCAAAATAAATAATTCTTTCTAAGTTTCTTGGAGAAATATCTAACATTAACGCTATTCTGCTTGGTATTCCTTTGAAATACCAAATATGTGCAACTGGTGCTGCAAGTTCTATATGTCCCATTCTTTCTCTTCTAACTTTTGATTTTGTTACTTCAACACCACATCTATCACATACAATACCTTTATATCTAACTCTTTTATATTTACCACAGTGACACTCCCAATCTTTTGTTGGTCCAAATATTCTCTCACAAAATAGACCATCTTTTTCAGGTTTTAGAGTTCTATAATTTATTGTTTCAGGTTTTTTAACTTCACCTTTTGACCATTCTCTAATTTTCTCATCTGATGCCACTCCGATTTTTAATTTATTAAAAATTTCTAATTCGTCCAAAACTTTACCTCCTATTCATTTATATCATTATCCATATTATCATTAGCTGAATCATTATCATAAGCATCTTCATCAGGTAAATCATTATATGAGTCATTTTCATCATCTTCGTCTTCATCAGTTTCTTCTTCATATCCTTCTAGGTCACCTTCATCTAGAACTTCCTCTCCCATTGGAAGGTTTTTATTTTCTAATGATGGGTCATATTCAATTCCCTCTTCTATATTCTCTTTTAATTCTAACTCTTGGTTATCTTCAGAAAATAAACGTACATCTAATCCTAAAGATTGTAATTCTTTAACTAGAACTTTAAATCCTTCTGGAATTCCTGGTTCAGGGATATTTTCTCCTTTAACTATTGCTTCATATGTTTTTACACGTCCAACAACATCATCTGATTTTACTGTTAGCATTTCTTGTAATGTATATGCTGCACCATAAGCCTCTAGAGCCCAAACTTCCATCTCTCCAAAACGTTGTCCACCAAATTGAGCTTTACCTCCAAGTGGTTGTTGTGTTACTAATGAATATGGTCCAGTTGAACGAGCATGTATTTTATCATCTACTAAGTGATGTAATTTTAACATATACATAACACCTACAGTGATTGGTTTATCAAATGGATCTCCTGTTCTTCCATCATAAAGAATTGTTTTTCCATCTTCATTCATACCTGCTTGTACTAATAATTCTTTAACATCATCTTCTGTTGCTCCATCAAATACAGGTGTTGCTATTTTCCATCCTAATGCTTTTGCTGCTCCACCTAAATGTACTTCAAGAACTTGACCTAAGTTCATACGTGAAGGAACACCTAATGGGTTTAATAATATGTCTATTGGAGTACCATCTGGCATAAATGGCATATCTTCTTCTGGTAAAACTCTTGAAATAACACCTTTATTTCCATGACGTCCTGCCATTTTATCTCCAACTGATATTTTTCTTTTTGTTGCTATATAACATCTTATTATTTGATTTACACCAGGTCCTAATTCATCTGAATTTTCTCTAGTAAATATTTTTACATCTACTACAGTTCCTTCTTCACCATGTGGTACTCTTAAAGATGTATCTCTTACTTCTCTAGCTTTTTCACCGAATATAGCCCTTAACAATCTTTCTTCAGCTGTTAATTCTGTTTCACCTTTTGGTGTAACTTTTCCAACTAGAATATCTCCTGGTCTAACTTCTGCACCTATTCTTATTATTCCATTTTCATCTAAATCTTTTAAAGAATCATCTCCAATGTTTGGAATATCACGTGTAATTTCTTCTGCTCCAAGTTTTGTATCACGACATTCGCAATCATATTCTTCTATGTGTATTGATGTAAATACATCTTCTTTAACTAATTTTTCATTTATTAAAATGGCATCCTCATAGTTATAACCTTCCCAAGTTGAAAATGCTACTAAAACATTTTTACCTAGCGCCATTTCAGCATTTTTTGTTGATGGTCCATCTGCTATTGCATCACCTTTTTTAACTTTTTCGCCTTTTCTTACTATTGGTTTTTGGTTTATACATGTACCACCATTTGTTCTTTTGAATTTACGTAATTTATGAACAACTTTTTTGCCATTTTTATATTTTACTGTAATGCTATCTCCTGTAACTTTTTCAATTACACCATCATCTTCTGCTAAAACAAGAATTCCAGAATCTTTTGCAGCTCTATATTCAATTCCTGTTCCTATTATTGGGCTTTCAGTAATCATTAATGGAACTGCTTGACGTTGCATGTTTGCTCCCATTAAGGCTCTTTTTGCATCATCATGTTCTAAGAATGGAATCATTGCTGCAGCTATTGAAACTAATTGTTTAGGTGATACGTCTACATATTGTACTCTATCACTTTCAACCTCAATTACTTCATTTTTAAATCTAACTCTTATTCTTTTATTTATAAATTTTCCATTTTTATCAACTGGTTCTGAAGCTTGAGCTATAATGTAATTATCTTCTACATCTGCACTCATATATTCTACAATATCAGTTAATTTATGTGTTTTTGGATCAACCTTTCTATAAGGTGTTTCAATAAATCCAAATTCATTTATTTGTGCAAATGATGAAAGTGCTGATATAAGTCCTATATTTGGTCCTTCTGGTGATTCGATTGGACATAATCTACCATAATGTGTATAGTGAACATCACGAACCTCAAATCCTGCTCTTTCTCTTGTTAGACCTCCAGGACCTAACGCTGAAATTCTTCTTTTATGTGTTAATTCTGATAATGGATTTGTTTGATCCATAAATTGTGATAATTGTGAACTACCAAAAAATTCTCTAATTGCAGATGTTATTGGCTTTGTATTTATTAAAGTTTGTGGTGTAACAACATCTAAATCTTGTATTGTCATTCTTTCTCTTACAACTCTTTCAAGTCTTGCTAAACCAATTCTAAATTGATTTTGTAAAAGCTCACCTACACAACGAATTCTACGATTTGATAAGTGATCAATATCGTCTGCTTTTCCTAAACCTTGTGATACATTTAATAAATAGTTTATGGAAGCTAACATATCTTCTGTTGTGATAACTTTTGGAACTAATTCATCCATTCTTTCTTCTAAAGCTTTTACTAAATCAGCTTTGTTTGTATTTTCAATAATATTTTTTAATACTTCATAATTAACTAATTCTTTAAAATGTAATTTACTTAAATCTACTTTTGGAAGAACTTTATGGATATTTACAACTCCATTACCAATTATTCTAATTTTTTCTTCTCCATGTAAAATATCAACTACATTTATACCTAAATTTTGAATTTCCTCTGCTTTTTCTTCTGAAATGATTTCTCCTGCTTGTACTAAAACTTCTCCTGTTTCTTGATCTATAACATCTTCAGCTGCAACTTTGTTTTTTATTCTTCCAGCTATTGCAAGTCTTTGATTAAACTTGTATCTACCTACTTTTGCTAAGTCATATCTTCTATTATCATAGAATAAACCATTAAATAAATTTCTTGCAGCATCAACTGTTGGCAATTCTCCAGGTCTTAATTTTTTATAAATTTCTATAAGTGCTTCATCTTGGTCTTTTATAGTATCTTTCGCAATTGTTGCTTTTAGCATTTTATCTTCACCAAAGAAATCTAATATTTCTGTGTCTTTTACTAATCCAATTGCTCTTAAAAGTGTTGTTACAGGTACTTTTCTTGTTCTATCAACACGTACCCAGAAAATGTCGTTTCCATCTGTTTCATATTCTAGCCAAGCACCTCTTAGTGGCATAACAGTTGAATTATAAGTTTTCTTTCCTGTTTTAGGATCAAACTCTTCACCATAATAACATCCAGGTGAACGTACTAATTGGCTTACTACAACTCTTTCTGCACCATTTATTATAAATGTACCACTATCTGTCATTAATGGAAAATCACCTAAATAAATTTCTTGTTCTTTTATTTCTCCTGTTTCACGATTGATTAATCTTACTTTTACATGTAATCTAGTAGAGTAAGTTGCATCTCTTTCTTTTGCTTCTTCAACTGTATATTTTGTTTTTTCCTCCATGAAATAGTCGAAAAATTCTAGAACTAAGTTGCCTGAATAGTCTTCGATTGGTGAAATGTCCTTTAATACTTCTCCTAGTCCTTCTTCAACAAACCAGTCATATGAATCTTTTTGAACTTTGATAAGATTTGGCATTTCGATATAATCGCCGACTTTGGCAAAGTCTTTACGAGTTGCTTTCTCGTATTTAACTTCTTTGATTTTCAAAAAAATCACTCCTTAAATAAAATTTAAGCAGATATAAATTTATTGACTGGAAAAAGTCCTTCTCTAATTACAATTGCTTATCTAAGTTATTTATTTTGTCTGCTTTTACAATCTAAATATCCTTAGGGCTGATTGCTTTTGATTCCTCTTTTTCCAATTTTTAAATTCTTAAGATTAAAAAAAATTGGTATGTTCTGGATTTTTCCATACATACCAATTTATTATACCAGTTTTTCTTACGGAAGTCAAGGTTTTCACATAATTTCCTTAAAGTAATATCAATTCTGTTCCATTTTTTATATTCGCTTTTTTTGCACTCATATTTATATCATAAGGGATAGCTGTTTCTTTATTATAAAGAATAGGCATTTTACTTGGATTAAAATATCCTCCACTTAATTCATACACAGCTTTAGAAATCTGTATTATTATATTATATATGCTTTTATTTAATGGAATCCAGATTTCATAGTTTTGTTCTATTTTAGGTACATATAATGTAACTAATACCTTATTCAATATCATCACCTTCACTTTTCATTCCTAGAAGCTTAATAGCTGTTGCATTTCCTTGTCTAATTACATAGCCAAAATTTCTTCCACAATTATTTACTATAGCTTTATCAGTTATATTATTATTTAAAGTAATTAAGTACTGATCAGTAATTCCATTTCCTATCCATATTCCTGTATCTCCAGTGACGTATGTTTTATACCATTCGTCATATTCATGGTTTTTTAATCTTATTGCATTTTCCGCAATTATGAAATTACATTTTTCATCTTGTTCAAATTTTTTTAATATTTCCAAAAATTCTCTTTCATCTATTTCTACATCTGTTAAAAATTTGTCTATTCCTATTATTACACACATTGTATTTTTTCGTCTTTCTCTTTCCATATCTTCTAGAAATTCTTCAAATTCGTTTTTTAATGAACTTTTTATTCCTCTTGTTAAACTTTCTGCTTTAAACACTGTAATTTTTGTATCATTTAATTTATTTAATTCATCTATTAAATATGATGTATATTCTATTATATCTTCTATATTTTTAGATACTATTATATCCATGAAATTCTTTTTAAAATTATATGTGTGTACCTGTAATGATTGACTTTCTATTCCTAGTGGCACATGTGCTAAATCTTCTAATTGTTCATTTACATCTTCGAATGTTACCTTACTTGGTAATATTGGTATATTTTTTGCTTGTGTTTTGTTTGTTTTTTGAGCTTTCTTTATTATTTCTGCTATTTGTTCATTATATTTTTCTGGCTCACATATTTTTGCTGTTTGATATTCGTATATTTGGTCTTCTATTTCTACTAGTCCTCTTCCAAAAATATGTGATGGTCTTTTTTTACCTACATGCTCAAATATACTAAAATAATCATCTTCATTATTTAGTTGTAATGCTATTGATTTCTTGAAGTTTTTAGCCATTCTGTATCTTATGTCATTATATGCACTTGTTGTAATTATAAAAGAAATTCCAAATTTTGTTCCTTCTCTTGTTAACATTTGAAATAAATCTTCATATATATTGATATAGTTTTCTGAGAATACTTCATAATTGTTTATAATAACCAATATTTGAGGCATTGTATTTTTATTTTTTTCATTATATAATTTGTAATCTCCATTATATTCAGATAATATTTCTTTTCTTTCGCTCATTTCTTTTGTTAACATATCGAAAAATCTTTTTATTTTTTCTTCTTCATTTGCAAATACAATATCTCCTACATGTGGAGCACCTTTAAATATTTTTAATGCTTCACTTCCGAAATCTAAGATATATAGTTGAATTTTTTCTGATGAATAATTATTTATTGTGTCATAAACTATTGTACTTAATAATGTTTCTTTTCCACTATCTGCACTACCAAATATAACAGTATTTCCTCCATTTGAAATATCTAGTTTAACAACACCCTGGTTTTGATTAAATGGGTCATCATACTCACCAATTACAGGGTCTATAATTTTTTCATCATTTTGTACTTTATATTTTTTTCTCAAATCATCTATAAATATATTTTCTGGCACATTTTCTAACCATAATTGTTCTGCCTTTATGTGTTCTTCTTTTGCTAATTCATGTAAATATCTTACTATATTTGTAAGTTGATCACCTTTATCATGTACAACTTTTTGTGTTGAATCCTCAATTTTTTTGATTATCATTCCTGTATTTGATATAAAATCTATTGATGTATCTATTTTCTTTTTTACCATGTCTGATGGTATATATGGAAATCCTGTATAAGCAGATTGTCCTAATGTAAAGTATTCATCATTACCAACTTGCATAAAAAATTGTCCTGTTCCCTTTAAATTTGCTGCATCTGGTCTTTTTATTACATCAAAACTGTCTTCTTTATCTTGTACCTTTAAACATATTCCAAATTTACTATTACTACGTATTTGGTCATTTACTATTCCTGCTGGTTTTTGTGTTGCCAAAATTAAATGTACTCCGTAAACTACGTCCAATTCTTGCAACACTTATTAGTTCATCCATAAAATCTTCTTGTTGCTGTTTTAATTCTGCAAATTCATCACAGATTATTAACAAATGTGGTATAGGTTTTTTTACTATTCCATCATGATATAATTTTTGGTATTTATATATATCTATTGTACTTTCATCTATCATGTTTCTTGCTTCATTAAACATTACTTGTCTTCTTCTTAATTCACTTTGAATAGAATCTAATGATCTGTGTAGACCTACTGTATCAATATTTGTTATTGTTCCTACCAAATGTGGTAATTTTATATCTCTCTTTTTAAATGCACCAGCTAGTCCTCCACCTTTATAATCTATTAACATAAAATTTACATCATATGGATGATAATTTATTGCTAATGATAATATATATGTTATTATAAATTCTGATTTTCCAGAACCAGTGCTTCCTGCTATTAGTCCATGTGGTCCATGGAATTTTTCATGGACATCTAAACTTATTTTCATTCCTCCAGTATCTATTCCTATAGGAGCTTGTAATGATAGTGTTGAATCATTTTTATTCCATCTTTCTAATACATTTAGTTGTTCAACCCTTCCAACGTCATACATTTCTAAGAATGAATAACTACTTGGTAATATCCTTCCTGATACTGTTGTATATCTTATTGGTATATTTGATAATATTTGATTTACTTTTGCGAAGTTAATTGCTGGTATTCTATCAAATATAAATTGTCTCTGGTTTGTTGATGATAATTCACTTTCAAATACCATTCCTGTTTCACCATCAACTGTAATAAATGTTTTACACTCATTTGGTAATTCCATTATATTATTTGCCATTGCTAAAATACTAAACCCTAGATTTTTATCTTTTTCCAATATTTCACTTACAATTTTTATGTTTTCTACTTCTTTTGGGCTATCTGTAATTATTAAATAATATGGCATAAATGATTTATAATCAAATTCTCTTTCATTATGTTGGAATCTAGCTTGTAAATCTTGTTCAATATATTTTGATAGTTCTTTCATATCACTAAAATTGTCAGCAAAATAACGTATTTGTTTTTGATCATCCCATGTATGTGGTAACATTTTTACAAATTCCCAATATTTATCTTTGTCTTCTTTTATGAAAAATACTAATTTAAGCTCTTCATAACTTTGAAATGCAATTAATTGTAAAATAATATTTTTCATAAATTCTTTCATTTTTTCTGTATCTTGTCCAATTAATGCAGATATATTATTTTCTACTAATGATAATGATATTGGTGCATTTTTTAATATTTTTGATTTATTTCCAATTGTATTTAATATTTCTACTAAATTATCATCTTCCATTGCAAATGATTCTTCTGGATATTGTATATCTATTTCTAATGGTACATCTCCCATTCCAAGTCTTATAGATGCAAAATCATAATCTTCTATTTTTCTTTCCCATAACCTTGGTTTTTTGTTTAAAATTATGTTTTTACATTCCTCTGGTGATACATAATTTTCAAAAAGAATGTTTCTTTGTTTCTCCATTATCTCATCAATTAATTCAGCTTTTTTATCTATATATTTTTTATATCTTCTTTGTCTTTTTTCTTCATATTTAATTTTTTGCTTTTTTTCGTATCTTATTGTTAATACTGGAAATACAACTATACTTACCAACATCAAAAAAGCTACTATTAATGATGGTGATGCTTCTTTTAATGTCATCGTTCTATTTACTAGCCCACTTATAGATGATGATGCTGACATTAACATTATTGCTCCCATTGACAGTGTTGAACCTATTGTTAGAATTGCTGGCATTTGTTCTCTATTTTGTAATCCTGGTGGATTATCTATTTTTACTGTTTCTTTTTCTATTAGTTTCGTTATTCTAGGTGCTCTAGAAAAATATTTTATTTCTTCTTCTGTATCAGATTCTTCATCTATAACTTTTACATTTTGCATATTATATTCCATAGGTTTTGTTAATAACATTGTTTGCTTACTGTATGTAACACTTCCATTAGGATTATTCATTAGTAAGCTATTTCCTAACTTTATTATTTTTAACCCAAGTAAAAATACAACATCTCCATTTTGTAATACCTGTGCATCATTAGTCACAGCTTTTCCATTTACAAATACTCCTGTTTTATAGTCTAAATTTTCTATTTTCCAAATTCCATCATAAGAAAACATCCTTGCATGAATATTATTAACAAGTGGATTTTTGTAAATTATATTTGCTCTTTCACTATTTCCAATTAATATTTCTTGTGTTTTTTGTATATTAAATTGAAAGAAGTTTTTTTCATAAACTGGTGAACAATACAAAATATATACCTCTTGGTTTTTACCAACAGATATATAATATGTTTCATATTCTTTTAATATAATTTTTTCTATAATACTTTGCTCTGTTTGCAAATATGTCATCTCATTATTTGTTATACTAATATTTCTTTTGTCTATTATTTTTGCATGAGCAGTACTAAATACTTGCCATTCTCCGTACTCTTCCTTCTATACTTACTAATTTTCTTTCTTCTTCTCCACTTTTATCTGTTATCCAATAACTTCCATTTACAGCTTGTGGCAAAATTAGTTTATGCATAGTGTTTTTTCCAATAAGTGTGACTTGCATATTATTTACCTTTCTTTATAAATTATCTTATGCTTATTATCTTTCATTTTTATATAACAAATCATTATTTTAAATTATTTCTTTTTCTCTTGATAGTCTAAAGCTATAACTTTATGTATTTAGATTTTCTATAAAAACCAAGTCTAATATTGATTCTGAAACTATGCTTTTAGCTCTTGTACTGTTTCCAAGTTTTACTAATGGCAACCTTTTTTTCATTTCTTCTATTTCATTTAAGAAATCTTTTTTTACCATTTTTTCTCCTTTAGATTTTTATTTAATACATAAAAATTAGTTATTTTTCGTATTTTAAGTTACACTCTTTAAAATAACTTAATAAATTATCTAATTGTTTTGAGGCCTCTTCTCTGATTTCAGGATTACTTAAATTTTCATTATATTGATACATTTGATATGTCAATTCATCATAAAAAGTAGTCTGATTAGATGCACCCGTAACCCAATTGCATCTTTCATTTAAAGCTTTACTTAGCATTAGTCTGTCTTCTCCAAAGTAAGTATTATATTCGATATCCTTATATCCCGTTTGGTTTAGCCCATCTGTTATTTCACCTAATACTTTAACAGTTTTCTCATATCTGCTTTTATCCGGAATCCCTGTTGCTTTAATTGTATTAAGCTGTGTTAATGCTTCATTTATCCCTGTATCATAAGTAAAAGAATCATTCACATCATTAACTGTATTTCTCTTAACATCACCTCTTGAGTGCATAACCCCATGCACTATATTAGCTATAGTTGTATCAGCCGAAATATAAATTTGCTTACCATCATGAAATCCTTCCACATATTGAGCATTATCTTGTGATGTCAAATCATTTTTATTATTTTCATAATATTCTGTTTTTAATTCATTATCATCTTTATATATC
>Ga0310697_10001332_pt1 | contig 29250 bp, 15 predicted proteins | sample 172DNAGHGlowgp2_FD_203883 | JGI IMG/M metagenome (GOLD analysis project Ga0310697, IMG submission 203883) | Sheep rumen microbial communities from Palmerston North, Manawatu-Wanganui, New Zealand - 1728 DNA GHGlow gp2 (v2) (version 2) | ecosystem: Host-associated > Mammals > Digestive system >... | reverse complement strand
GTAACACCTGAGGAGAACATGGGTGACGTCATCGGTGACCTCAACAAGCGTCGTGGTCAGGTAGAAGGTATGGAAGAGGCTCGCTCTGGTGCCCGTGTCGTTAAGGCTAAGGTGCCCCTGTCAGAGATGTTCGGTTATGTTACCGCTCTGCGTACCATCACCTCTGGTCGTGCTACCAGCTCTATGGAGTACAGCCACCACGCTCCTCTGTCTTCAGCTCTCGCTAAGGCAGTCCTGGAGGAGGTTAAGGGTCGCGCTGACCTCGTATAAAGAAGTGAAAAGTGAAGAGTGAAAAGTGAATAATTTGCTTCCGCTCTTCACTTACTCAAATAACAAGCTCCGCTGAGCAAATGACTCTTTAGCGGAGAACAATAAATTGTAATTAGTAAATAGTAAAATTGTAAATTAGAATTATGAGTCAGAAAATTCGTATCAAGCTGAAGAGCTACGACCACAAACTCGTAGACAAGTCAGCAGAGAAGATTGTGAAGGCCGTTAAGGCTACTGGTGCCATCATCAGCGGACCAATTCCCCTTCCCACCCACAAGCGTATCTACACCGTTAACCGCTCTACCTTCGTTAACAAGAAGAGCCGTGAGCAGTTCCAGCTGTCAGACTACAAGCGTCTGATCGACATCTACAGCTCAACAGCTAAGACTGTTGACGCCCTGATGAAGCTCGAGCTCCCCAGCGGTGTTGAGGTTGAGATCAAGGTCTAATACCTGCTCAATCCTATACAGCTACACAGCGCAACCGATGCATTTCGGTTGCGCTGTTTTTGTCTGACTTGCTACTATTTGGTTTACAAATTGCATATTAAAAGAAATTTTTTTAAGAAATAAGGGTTCACATTCACATGTAATTTACTGATATTATGCATGTTAAGTGTGAACCCTATTTTTTGAGGTAGGCGTTGAAAAGAATCAATCTGAGATCTTCTGTTTTTTTGTTGGTTTCGCATTTGTATTAGCTCATCTCGCTGCCGTATTAGCTCATCCCATCATCGTATTAGCTCATCCTGCTGCTGTATCAGCTGTTCCTAGCGGTGGGTTAGCTGTACTCTCTTTATGCGACTTTTTTTCTCAAAATTTGGAAGATACAATAATAATGCGTAACTTTGCTCTCCATATTGTCAATTCTTGTGTACAATCAAGGAATAATGACAAAGAAGGTAACTAACAATGATCACTTATATTTAAATATTATGAAAAAATCATTACTTATGAAATCGATGCTCCTGTTATGTGCCCTGATGATAGGGACAGTAGGTGTGGGCGCACAAACAACGATTTGGAGTGAGAATTTCGATGGCCTCGCAGCTGATGCAAAACCAACAACTCCAACTAATGCTTCATATACAGGTGTTACTTATATTTGTACTAATGGTGCAGGTAGCAGTTCTGGTACGACAAAAGTAATGGATGGAAAACTAGCTGGTGGTGCATCAGCTCCAGAACTTATGGTTGGTAAAAAAGGCTCTGGTTCAGGGGCTGCTGGTGGAACTTTTAAAGCAGTAATACCCCTTGATAATTATGAAGGTACTCTGACTTTAACTTATTATCAAAATAAATATTCTCTTAAGGTATCAAGTACTACAAATGGTGTTAGTGGAGGACAGACATTGAAGCCTAGTTCAGTTGGTCAACAAACGACAACTTTTACTGGAATCACCTCGGATATGACCTCTATCACAATTGTTTTCGAGGCAACTACGTCTAACAATGTTCGTCTTGATGATATTGTTCTTACTGGAATGAAAGCGACAGGAAAAGAACCTGCAGGCTTGGCATATACTACGGCAAAATATGCCACAACTTTTGGTGTTCCTTTTGCAACACCTTCGCTTACCAATCCTAACAGTTTGGCAGTAACCTACGCTACGAGCGACGCGGCAGTTGCTGATGTGAATACCACTACTGGTGCAGTGACCATTAAGAATAAGATTGGTAGTGCTACTATTACTGCATCAACCGAGGGTGATGCAACTCACTCGGCTGGTAATGCGTCTTATACTATCTATGTATTTGAGCATGATGGAAGTGCATCAAATAACGCTTACACAGTTTCTGAAGCAAGGACATTTATCATGAATGAGCTGTATGATGCAGATGCAAGCTACTATATAAGTGGAATTGTTGCTTCTGTAGGCACATATTACGATGGTGACAAAACTCTCACATACTATCTATCTGACAATGGTGTCAATTCAAATACTGTGACAGTATATAAAGGTAAGGGCCTTAGTGGAGCAGATTTTACCGCAAAAGCAGACATGCAGGCACTTGACCAGGTGACTCTCCATGGAAAGTTCACAATTTACAATTCTACTACTCCACAGATTACAAATAGCGAACAGGTCTATTTCAAACGCAAACTGGCACCTGAGCTTGAGGCAATAGCAGACTTCGATATGTATAGGGATACGGAAAAGAGTGCGGAGAGTCTCTTCACTATAGCTTCTGATGGTGAGGTCTCTTACGAATCAAGCGACGAGACTGTGGTCAAGATTGTGGACGGCAAGCTGAAAGCACTGAAGGTCGGTACCGCTACGATTACTATCAGTGTACCTGCTACAGACGATTATAACGCTGGCAGCGACAATGTTACGGTTACTGTCAAGAATAGAGATGCTGTTGCTCCAGAAGGCGCAGGTGTGGGTGGTTTCACAAAAATTACATCTACTTCAGAATTAACAGATGGTGACTATCTGATAGTCTGTGAGTCTCAAAAAGTTGCTTTCAATGGTGGATTAGAGACTCTTGATGCAACCAGCAATTATATCAATGTTACTATATCAGATAATACCATTGCTAGCTCTGATGAAACAAACAATGCAATTTTTACATATGATGCTACAGCAAAAACGCTGCTTAGTAAATCAGGGAAGTATATTGGTAGAACGACAAATTCAAATGGATTGAATGCCAGTACCACCAGTACCACCTCTATGACCAATAATATATCATTTGTTGGCACGGATGAGGCTGTGATAGCTTCGCCTCAAGGTCCTGCTCTTCAGTTTAATAAAACTTCTGGTCAGACACGTTTCCGTTATTTTACTGGAACTCAGACCGCTGTTCAGCTCTATAAAAAGATGGCTGCTACTAGCTACGACATAACCATTGGTTCAACAGGTTACAAGACCTTGATTTCTGCCGTTAGTGCTACGTTGCCCGTTGGCGTTACTGCTTACAAGGCCATTAGTGCAGGCGAGGGAAAGGTGAAGCTGACTTCTGTTGCCTCTATTAAGGCAGGGAGTGCCTATGTTCTGAAAGGCACTCCATCTACGAACTATACGCTGACTGTCACGGACACTCCAGAAGAACCTACGGGAAACATCCTTGAGATAAGCGATGAAAACACCAGCAATGGCGTTTATGTATTGGCAAACGGTTCTAGTGGCGCTGGTTTCTACAAGTGGATGGGTGGTTCATTAGGTGCTGGCCGTGTAATTGTTCCTGCATCGGCAGTGTCAGGCGCTGCTCGTGAATATATGGAGTTTAGCTTCGACGATGACGCTACTGCTATTGAGGCTGTCAAGGCTCAGAACATTGAGAATAGTGAGTTCTTTGATCTGCAGGGCCGCTGTGTAGCTCAGCCCACTAAGGGTCTTTACATTGTGAACGGAAAGAAAGTGATTGTAAAATGAGATCACTCAAAACTCATAATTCAAAATTCAAAAATTCAAGAACAATGAAAAAAGAATATATTAATCCGAAACTGGCAGTTGTCAAGCTGCAAACCATGCAGATGCTGGCATCGTCTGATTCTCTTGGACTCAATGAAGAAGAGATTACCAATGAGGGGGACCTGCTGTCTCGTGAGTGTGAGTTCGAGGAGGATGACTTCGACATGGATGAAGAGGATATCTAAGCATCAAGAGACGTCAAATAAAAGCGCCCCGTTGTTCTGATGAGCAACGGGGCGTATTTGTGTAGAGGTGGGTAATATCCCACTTGGAATTTACTTGTTCAGCTTCCAGGTGACACCGTCCTTGGTGTCTTTGACCTCGAAACCGGCAGCGGCAAGCTCGTCGCGGATCTTGTCGCTGGTGGCCCAGTCCTTATCGGCCTTGGCCTTAGCGCGCAACTCGAGAACCATATCCATCACCTTGCCGAAAGCAGCCTCGCGCTCATCGTTGGTGCCGCTCTTCTCGGCCTTCAGACCAAGGATGTCCTCGGCAAAGAGGTGCATGACTTCCTTCAGCTCCTGCAGACACTCAGCACAGATGGTGGCCTTGTGGTCAACAAGTTTGTTGATAACCGTGCAGGCCTCGAAGAGGTGGCTGATAACTTGTGGCGTAGCCAGGTCGTCGTTCATGGCGTCGTAGCACTTCTGGCGCAGGGCCTTGACAACCTTTTCAGTTTCTGCATCGCATGCTGACGAAACCTGAATGCGCTCAAGGTCGGAGATGGCGTTCATCAGCTTCTCCAGTCCCTTCTCAGCAGCCTGCAGGGCCTCGTTGGAGAAGTCCACGGTGCCACGATAGTGGGCACTCAACACGAAGAAGCGGATGGTCATAGGTGTGTAGGCCTTCTCAAGCAATGGGTGGTTGCCTGTGAAGAACTGCTCCAAGGTGATGAAGTTGTTATATGACTTACCCATCTTCTGACCGTTGATGGTCAGCATGTTGTTGTGCATCCAGTACTTGACGGCGGGATGTCCCATGGAGGCCTGTGCCTGTGCTATCTCGCACTCGTGGTGGGGGAAGATGAGGTCCATGCCACCACCGTGGATGTCGAACTCCTCACCCAGGTACTTACGACCCATAGCGGTGCACTCGCAGTGCCAGCCAGGGAAACCGTCGCTCCAGGGCGATGGCCAACGCATGATATGCTCAGGCTGCGCCTTCTTCCATAGGGCGAAGTCGGCCTGATTGCGCTTCTCGCCAACACCTGCCAGCTCGCGGCTCTCGTCCTTGATGTTCTCCAGTGAGCGCCCAGAGAGGATGCCGTAATGGTACTTCTTGTTGTATGCCTCGATATCGAAATAGATGGAGCCATTGCTCTCGTACGCAAAACCGTTGTCGATAATCTGTTGTACGAGTTGCTGCTGCTCGATGATATGTCCTGTAGCGTGGGGCTCGATAGAGGGGCGCAGCACGTTCAGCGCATCCATATACTGATGGTAGCGGTTGGTGTAGTACTGCGCAATCTCCATAGGCTCCAGCTGTTCCAGACGGGCCTTCTTGGCAATCTTGTCCTCACCCTCGTCGGCATCGTGCTCCAAGTGGCCTACATCCGTGATGTTGCGCACATAGCGTACCTTGTAACCCAGATGTTTCAGATAACGGAACAAAAGGTCAAAGGTGATGGCAGGACGGGCATGACCCAGATGGGGGTCACCATAGACCGTGGGACCACAGACATACATGCCCACATTTGGGGCGTGTAACGGCTCGAAGCGCTCTTTCTGGCGCGTCAGCGTATTATAGATAACCAGTTTTGATTCCATATTACTTTCGTTTAATTGGGCGCAAAGGTACAAAAAAAAAGTGAAAAGTGATTGCTATACAGCAATTTTTCACTTTTCACTCTTTACTTTTTGCTCATCCTATCCTCTAGCCATTCGGTAGATAGCCTCCATGGCCTGGATACATCTTTAACAGAAGAAATGGACTACGATGTGTACCGTAGCCCATTTTTTATAGACGAATGTGGAACATCTTTTTACTTTACATACTCGGCAAAGTCGGTCAGGTGCATGTCGCCCTTGCGAGCCAGCGTGTCGTGCATGGCGAAGGCGGCAGTGAGGTTGTGACGGGTCTGACCCATCTTCGAAATCTTCAGGTAGTCCCACAACAGCTGCTTGTAGTCGGGGTGTGCACAGTTCTCGATGATGCACTCAGCACGCTGTGCAGGCGACTTGCCACGCAGGTCGGCAATACCCTGTTCGGTAACGATGATGTTGACGTCGTGCTCTGAGCTGTCCTGATGAGAAACAAAAGGAACGATAGAGCTGATGACACCACCCTTAGCCGTAGAAGGACAGGTGAAGATAGAGAGGTAGGCATTGCGAATGAAGTCGCCCGAACCACCGATACCGTTCATCATCTTCGTACCACTGATGTGCGTAGAGTTAACGTTACCATAGAGGTCGGCCTCGATGGCGGTATTGATGGCGATGACACCCAGTCGGCGAATCACCTCAGGAGAGTTGGATATCTCGCTCTGGCGCAGCGTCAGGTGGTTCTTGAAGTAGTCCATATTGTCGTAAACCTGCATCAGACAGTCGTTAGAGACGGTCAGCGAGCAAGCAGAAGCGTCCTTCACACGACCGTTGAGCATCATCTCGATGACAGAGTTCTGGATAACCTCTGTGTAGATGTTGAAGTCGGGCACGTGCTTGTCCTCACCCAATGCGCCAAGGATGGCGTTAGCGGTAGAGCCCACACCACTCTGCAGGGGCAGGAACTCCTTGGGGATACGACCTTTGTGCATCTCCTCCACGAGGAACTCAGCAGTCAGGAAACCAATCTTATCGGTAACGGGGTCGCTGTCCTTGAAGGCACGAGCTTCGTCGGGGATGTTGCACTCTACGACACCTACTACTTTCTCCTTGGGGATAGAGACATAGGGCACACCGATGCGGTCGCTCACCTTCTCAATCATGATGGGCTTGCGGTAAGGGGGATCCAGAGGCTCATAGACGTCGTGGATGAACTTAGCATTGGGGTTGTGGAACGAGTTCAGCTCCAGGATGACGTGCTTGGCCAGACGGGCTGCTGTAGGACTGATACCACCAGCGGCAGTCAGATAAACGTGATAGTCGTTGCCCACCTCTTCGATGTCGCAGACTTCAAGAATAGCCCAGTCCAACGGACCATAGAAGCCATAGCGCAGTTCCTGTGCCATGTGACTCAGGTGCAGGTCGTTGTAAGGAATCTCACCCAGATTGACGTGCTTGCGGAAGTCGGGGTTGGTGGTGTAGGGAGCACGATAGAGGATAGCCTGTGCATTGGCCAGGTCACCATCGGTCGACTGTCCGGTAGAAGCGCCCGTGAAGATAGCCACCTTGAACTCGCGGCCAGCCTCGTGCTCAGCCACAGCAATCTTTGCTAACTCCTTGGTGGTAGCCTTAGCCACACCGGCAGGCGTAAAACCACTCATGGCGATATGGTCGCCATTCTTAATCAGTGCTGCAGCCTCTGCAGCAGTCATACGTGTATAAGCCATTTCAATTTACTATTTGACGATTTACTATTTGTCGATTTACTATTAGGCGGTTTACTATTTACAATTTACGATTTGCGTGCAAAGGTACAAATTAACAAGCAAAAAGCCAAAAGAATTATTATAAATATTCAATCAAGACATCCCAGACGGCAATGATGTGACAGATGCTGCCTGCCAGGACGAAGAAGTGGAATACGGAGTGCATATACTTCTTCTTGTGTAGTGAATAGAAGAGTGCGCCCGTGATGTAGCAGACCCCCTCGGCAACAATCCAGATGAAGGCTGCTGTAGAAACGCTGTCAATCAAGGGTTTGAAAGCTACCAGCACGCTCAGTCCCATGCCGATGAAACAGAATGTCTCAACGTTGGAGTGCTCCTTCAATCTGATAAAGCTGATAATGGTACCTGCAATGGCACAGGCCCACACAAACGAGAACAGCGACCAGCCCCAATAGCCTTGGGTGCGCAGGGCAATGAGCGTCAGTGGCGAGTAGCTGCCGGCTATGTGCCAGTAGATGGCGGCATGGTCCCATTTGCGGAACCTTTCGCGCCATTTGGAACGCAAGGGGACGGCGTGATACACCGTTGAGGCTACATACGAGCCCATCATGCCAAACAGGTACAGACAGACGCCCAGTCGAGCCCACGGATTGTCACCCCTGAACGACAGCCACAGAAATATAGCGCCAAAGACAGCCCCCATGACGATGCCTCCAGCATGCGACCATGAGTTCCATAATTCTTCCTTGTGAGTGTACCTGATAGCCATATTGCGATGCCGTTCTCTGACCTAAAGGGCAGAGAACGGCTGCAAAGATACACAATAATTATGAATTATGATGGCATCGCCACACTTTTTTCAAAAAGAATTATATTAATAACCCAAGGTTATTCGGCAATAAGGCACGCTTATTGTTCAATACTCCTTGTCGTCACCGACAGTTACTGTTTCTTTTGTTTGGTAATCGTTCACGCTGTAGGACAGCATACTGCTACACACACTAAGTTGAACGACATTCATAGCGGGTTTGATATATGTCTTCTTCATCATTGAATCAGGCCTGTGCCAAGTTTAATATTAATGGTGTATTGGGTGGATTTCTTCCAATCGACGGTCAACGGAATGTTGGCAGTAGTTCTCTCCTGACCTGAGAAAGTATAACTAATCTCCAAACAGATGCCGCCGTCCGGGTCGGTGGCAGCCCTCTTCTGCGGAATCATAAAGAGGTGATTACTGGAGAGTTCCTGAGAAGTGGTCGTAATTTCCATGTTGCTATTGTTGAGTGTGTAGTCGGCAGAGCCCTCGACATCACTCCACGTTGATTCATTAAACGTCGTGTCGAAATAATACTTGCCATTATTGCGGACATTTTTCAGCACGATGCTGGTCACCGTAAGTTTTCCTCCCAGTTGAACACTCAGCGTGTTCGACATAAAGATGTTGAAGGCGAGGGCTGCGCAGGCATGGTCGAAGGTCAGAGGCACTTTGCCGGCATGGTCGCTATATGCCACGCTGTTCTTAGCCACCAGCAAATCGTGCTGTTTCGAAGCATCCTCGTCGACGGTAAAGTCAATGAATGGCGTGCCGCTGTTTGGATAGAATGTGCCGTCAGTGTAGGCATAGAACGGTGTGGTATTATTATTTTCCGATCCACCAGGCCATTTATCATCCGCTACCGTCCAGATGCCCCCCGACTTCGAAACAGTATAATTTGTTGTAAGGCTGTTATAGATACCTCGCATGGAAAAGGCACTGAATGTCTCCGTGGTGGTGATGGCGCTCCGCGTGTCGGTGCTACGTGCACCGGCGGGATCGTCAGAGGTCATGGGCCTTTGGTTCACCTCCACGCTGATGTGTCGTACAGGGGGTTCCTGCTTCTGTTCATCGTCCGACGAGCAGGCCGTCAACAGACCTGCCGTCAGGGCAACTGTGTAAAAAATAAGTTTCTTATTCATTGGTTGTTATGTCTAAAAATTAAAGTCAATCGTTTGGTAACCGGCATCCAGCGTCAGCGGTGCCGTCTGTGTGAAGATGCCACCCTTGCTGCTGCTGTAGTAGCGTAGCTCTGCCTGGGTCTCGTCCTGCCGGTGGAATACGTTGAAGTCTATACCAGGCTTCCCTACTCCACGGCACTCGCTGTTTACGAATACTCCCACGCGGTCGGCATCGGCATCAATGGCTACTCCTTCTTTAACCTTGGGGTTCACCACGAACACCGTCTGACGCTCATATTTCGTAGTACCTGTCATGAGGTCGAGTACGAAGTCGCTCTCTGTGCCTATGTTCATCTCGTTGAGGAATCCGTTCTCGCCCCTGCGCCAGAATTCCTGTCGGAGTCCTCCGCTGTAGTAGCAGAGGGCAAACTGCTCGGGGTCTGTGCCGGTGTTGCCATAGATGTTGAGCACGAAATAAACTGCTTCGCCGTTGCCGGAGCGATGGGACAGTGCACGGCATTCGTCGCCTACGAAGACTGCCATCAGGTCGTCGGCGGTGGAGAATGGCACGAGTTCATCCTGCAGACGCAGTACCGCAATCATTTTGTCTTCATAGAGCGTTGGATCGGGCGACAGCCACTGCGGCTGTTCCTGATTGCTATACATATCGACCACCCACGCTGGGGCATTGGCAGGCTGGAAGGTCGCAGCGTTGCCTGTATAGTCACCGTCGTTTGAGGTCTCATCGTCGCTCGACGAGCAGCCCCACGCTACCGTGATGACTGCTGCCAGCAACAGGTTCTTGATTATCGTTTTCATTTCACTATCTGTTTTTTACCGTTATGAATATATACACCTTTCTGCGTAGGTTTGCGTCCGAGCTTGTAACCCTGCAACGTGTACCAGCTGTCGGCTCCTACGTCCGTCTTGACGAAGTGGATGGCCGTAGGCTCTGACAGCGTGCCGCTCACTGCATTGTTCTCATAGCGCATCACCTCTGCCGTGGCAGCCACCAGCGTGCCGTTGCGCTCGATGGCAAAGCTGAGTGGCACCTTCTTGTCGCCCGCAATGGTCAGGTAGAAGAGCGGCCCCGAGGTTTCTGCTACAGTACCGTCAAGCACGGTGGCTTCGCCGCGCAGTTCACCGTCGGCGAAGGCCAGTAGCCGGTCGCCTTCCTGTACGTCAATGCCTTCGACAGTAGCTACCACCGACATGTTCCGTCCGTAGTACATGGGTGCACGGTTCTGTGCGGTGCGCTCAAAGAAGTTGCTGCCCGGCTCGTAGAACGGATAGCGGAACTGTGCATCTTCGTCGCCGTTGCGGTAAAGCATATACCCCTCGCCTGGCTTCAGGTATTGCAGCGAACCCGACCAGTAGCCGCCGCCCACTGATGTCTCAGTGAAGATGGCAAACGCCTCGCGACTCTTCACCACGTCGCCGTTGCGTGCAGCGCCGGTGTAGTCGGCAAGGGCTGTCGATACAGGCAGGTTAACCATTGGGGTGTAGCCGATGTTGTTCCAACCGTGCTTTACTCTGAGTGTGCGCTGGCTTTCGTCGCGCAGCGGGTAGCCTTTTACCTCCACGTTGACACGGTTCTTCACATAGATGCGGTAGCTGCGCTTTGGCGATACGGTGTAGTTGGTCTTCTGGCTGTTGTTGGCCAACCATGTGCCCATACTCGACTTATAGACCAGTGTGAAGTCCTCAGTGTCGTCAGTCACGATGTCGCCATCCTCCCACTTATACTTGTTCAGCATGCCGATTACGTTGCGGTATTCGTTATTGTCAACGTTCAGCGAAATCCAGTTCCAGCCGGGCTGCAGGTTCAGTTCCTGATAGTAAACGGAGCCGCCTGTCATCACTACGGGGGCATCGACTGTGCCGACTACCGTGCTGTGGTTGAACGTGACTGTGCGGTCTGGCTCCAGTACCATGATCTGTCCAGTCTGATGATGCCACAGTTTGAAGGTCAGCCCCACGGTGCCGGTGGTGGCTTCGTCGTTGAAGAGCGTCATGAAGAGCTGGCTCTTGGCCGTGGCGGCGTTGTAGCTCACGTTGGCCACGCCCAGGCAGCGGTTCATGCCGTCGAAGGCTGCCACCACGTCTTTTGTATCGGTCACGACGGCATTGCCTATCTTCACCTGTCCCACGAGGTTCATCGAGAAGTGTTTCAGGTTGTCGGCCACATACCAGTCGGGCTTCACACCTTCCTTGCGAATGGTCAGCGACAGCGGTTCGGAAAGGCCGTTCTCGTCCGTTAGGTATATCACCTCGTCGTAGGTGCCCACGTTCAGATCCTTGCTGATGGTGAAGATGAGCATCTGGTCAGCCTTCGGTCCGATGATGTCGGTCGGTTGGTTCACCGTCATCCACCTTGGCATATTGCCGATGGTGTAGGTATGGTTAGCACCGCTGGTGTTGCTGATGCTCACCGTGAAGATGTCGTCCTGGTCACTATAGCTGTTGTGGGTGAATTCATGTGTAAGACGCTTCACCTGCCAGCGCAACGGGTTACGGTCTACAAAGAACTCCATCGTGGCGGGCGATGCCATATAGTTACCGTTCATGTCGGGTACGTCGGTCACAGTGACGTAGAGGTTACGCTTGTTGATGTGTGCGTCGTTCTCGTCGATATTGACCAGCAGCTGGTTGTCGCGACCCACGAAACTGAAGTTCAGGTTGCGCAGCTCCTGGCTGAACTGTATGGGTGCACCCACCTGCGGGTCGATGTGGGCAAGGATGTTGGCCACGGGCTCCACAAACACGCTGTCGTGCTCCTCGGTGGGATTGCCGTCCATATCCAGCTTGACGAGTTGGTTCAGGGCGTAGGGGCGCAGCTCTATATTGTTGTTCGGCTGCCGTTCGTGCCGTGCGAAGCCCATGCGCACCAGCAGTCCCTTCTCGCGTCCGGTGGGGCACTTGCTGCTGTAGTGTTTCAGCAGCGCGGGCGGCAGGGCCTGCGAGAAGAGACACAGTTCATCGATGTGTCCCGCGAGTGCGTTTTCCTGATGCAGCGTCTGCACGTTGGCTCCTGCTTCGTGCCACACCATGTTGCCCACATAGAAGTCGTTGCCCATCATGCCGCCCAGCGTGTCGGTGCTGACGGACTGGGTCAGCACACGGTCCACATACAGGTTGGCTACCTGGTGCGAGCGGTTGACGGTGATGGCAAAGTGGTGCCACTGGTCGTCGGCCAACCCCTTGCCGAGCGGCAGTGTGCGTCCGTTGGTGCGGTAGATGAGTTGGTCGTACTCGAAGCCCAGGAAGAATTTGTTGCGGGCATCGTCGTCGGTGATGGCACCCTTACCGTTGCTGATGAGCGCTCCCTGTCCTTTGTTGTCGGTCTTGAACCACAGCATCAGCGTGTAGTCCTGCTCGGCGCTGCGCTGCATCTTCCTGCTGTCCAACTTCAGGCCCTTCACGGCCTTCTCCTCCGCCCAGTCGAGTTTGAGCGACATGCCTCGCGGCAGCGCCCAGGTGGCTCCATGCAGTTCGGCGTTAGCGCCCTGAGCCTTGTCCACGGCATAGTTGCTCTCACCATCGTCCATCGGGTAGTAGTTGATGAGTCCCATCTCGTAGCCCGTCAGCCTGCGTTTGCCGTAGCTGTTCAGCAGGGCGTCGGTCATGGTGCGGTTCCATACCCGTGCCTCCATCATGCGTCCGCTGTAGTGTTTGCGGTCGCTGACGACCACCTCGTTGGATGCGCCGAAGATGAGGGGGCCGTAGCCGCTGTAGGTCACGTCGTTGAGTGTGCCGATGATGGAGTCGTTCCAGAGCAGGGCCTGCTTGTGGTCGTTGTCTATGACGAGGGCCACCTGCCGCAGGGCATCCGTCCCCACGGCGACGCTGCTCTCAAACTGCACGCTGTCGATGACGGCACGCAGCTTCCAGTCCTTCGTGAGCCACAGCTGCAGCGAGTTGCCGTCCTGTCCGTGCGAGAAGAGCGGCATGTCCTCATTCGTCTGCGCCGGCCGCACCATCAGGTCGATGGTCATGTTCTTGTCGGCGAAATTGCGGCGTGCGTCGGTCTGCACATAGCCGTTGCCCTCGAAGAGGAGGGAGGGCTCCTCCGTCAGTGCCGTCTCGTTGGTCTCGCCCACCACCTCGAAGTTTGTGGTCTTCTGCAGGTAGTTGTGCTCGATGGCCTCCGAGAAGTGGAACACGATGTTGTCTCCGGCGCCGATGATGCCGTCCTTCGGGTCGGGCTGTCCGAACACCTGTGGGCGACGCGTGTCCTTGATGCCGGAGAGCACCTTCGAGTCGCTCGTGATGAACGAGTTGCCGTTGCGCCGGTAGAGCCGTGCCCGCAGGTCGTAGGCTTTCTCCATCACGGTGCCTTCTCCGTAGAATTTCGTGATGATGTTGCCGTTTTCGGGTATCATCTCCTTCGTGCCGCTGGCAGCGCGATAGAATGTCGAGTCGGCATAGTAGCCGCACAGGTTGGTCCAGTAGTCGTCACCGCGCGTCGATTCCTTGTATTGGAACTCGATGTGGTCGAAGTTCTTCTGGTTCTTGTCGAATCCGCTGATGATGACGGGCATGTACCAGGCTTGCTTCGAGTCGGCAGGTGCGTCGCAGTTCATGATCCACTTGTCGCCCGGTGATGATATCTCAATGTTACCGGCTGTGGGCAGGTAGTGCACGGAGAAGTCCACCACGTCGTAGCACTGCACGTCGCCCTGCGAGATGAGGCCTATCTCCAGGTTCTCGTAGTCGAAGTCCTCACCGGCCCACACCTCCAGCGTCTTCTCAGTCACCTCTCCGGGCACGAGTTTCACTGTCGTTCCGTCGGCCGAGAGCGGAATGCCGTCCACGGTCATCTTGGCGCCCTTGGGGTTGCTCTTGCTATCCATGTAGAGCGTGTAGAACAGCAGTGGTCCGGCGATGGCATCGGGCTGTTCGCTTTCGTTGGTCATGTAGAGCTTGAAGCGTGCGGGGTCGCCGTGCGGCACTCCGCTCATGCTCTGGCGGTCCATCTTGATGACGGGTTTTTCGATCTTCTTGGTGCGCTCGTCGAGGATGGTGCCCGTGCGCTCAAAGAGCGTCTTGCGCTCCGGCTCCCACGGGCGCACGGTGGCGCCGCCACGGGTGCGGTAGATGAAGCCGCGCGGCTTGATCATCTGGTCCACAATCTCGCGCGAACCTACGTCGCGCTCCAGGAAGTATTTCACGTAATCCACGTTGTTCAGGAAGTTCTCCTCCATGAAGATGTCGGTCTTGCCGTCCACCTTGGTCTTCTTCTTCGAGTCTATCATCGTGGCATAATAGACATCGAAGTTCAGGTGCGACTTGCCGCCCATCTTCACCGTGAAGCTCTCCTTGCGGTTGTACTTCGTGGCCTCCGTGTTCTTGGGGGTCACGCCGAAGGATGCCACAGGCGTCAGGCTGAAGGTCCAGTTCATGCCCACGAATTTGATCTCATACATGGCGAGGGGAGAGGGGTCTTTTGTGACGGATGACACCGACGTGCCTCCCGCCTTCATCTTGCCGGAGGTGTTCAGAAGCCCTGCCAGATACTTGCCCACGGTGTTGCCCAGCAGCGGGCCTATCGTGGCGAAGGCGGCCTGCGCGCGCTCATTGTCGCCGTAGGCATCCGAGTTGGCAGGGTCGGGGTTGGCAAAGTAGTTGTGCGTGAAGTCGGTGGCCAACCAGTTGTAAGAAGAGGTGTTGGAGTATTCGGTGGCGAAGTCCTCGCTGTAGCTCAGGGTGGCTCCGCCGTCTATGTCGAAGTTCTTCATCCTGTCTCCGTCGCTCACGCCGAGCTTCTCTTTCTCGTTGCGGGCTATCATGTTGACCCATTCGCCTATGGTGTTGCAGATGGCATGGATGGTGTCCGTCTGCGTGGTGCCGTTGTCGCCGTCGGGCAGCACGATGACGTAGTTCATCTTTGACAAGTCGGCATCGTCGGCCTTGTATGTGCCCGTGGTGTGATACACATAGCCCTTCGCGTTGGTGTTCACCACGCCGAAGCGCTCCTCATCGGTCTCTGGCACGAGCGAGAGGTAGATGCGCTGGTTCCGGCGGTTGGCCTCAGCCTTGGCGTTCTCCAGCGTGCCGGTGTACATCTGGCTGCGGCACTCCTCCACCAGTCCGGGGATGAGCTGGTTCACGATGTAGTTCTGGGAATGCACGAAGGCCGACTTCACGGCCTGCCCCGGAAGCAGCACCTCGGAGCGCACCAGGTGGAAGACATTGTCGTTCTCGTCGCGTCCGCTGGCAATCTCCACCATGCGCCCTGCGGCCAATGCGCCGGCGCTGGCGGCGAATGCCGAGTCGTTGATGGCCTGTATGGCCACTGCCGGGCGCACGAAGACGTTGGTCTCCATGCCCATGTAGAGGTCGGCAATGGCGCCCACCATTGTGGAGCCTGCGTCGGTCGAGATGTCCTCGTTGGCGGTCATGGTGTAGGAGAAGGCGCGCTGTCCCGTGCCGGAGAACACGATATCGACACTCGTGTTGAACACGCCCGAGGCGTGACCTATCTGTCCGTAGTTGCCACCGCCGCCGACACCTAACCATAAGCCGGTGTAGAAGTCCTGACCCGTGCCGGCATTGATGCCGAGGGAGATGCCGCCCTTCCAGGCCATATCCATCTGGTAGGCCAGCCTCAGCGTCGAGCCCTTGCTCAGCTTGGCCGACGAGCCGCCGCCTGGCGGGTCGCGCAGGATGTCCACGAGGATGGGTTGGTTGATGCTGACGAGGTCTTGTGCGCCGGTCGCCGTCTGTGCGCAGAACACATATCCGCGGAGCGGCTCACCCTCGAAGGTCGTGCCGTCGCGCTCCATCGTGAAGGTGACGGTGCAGAGGGCATCTTTGCCGCTCAACAGGTAGGGCGTGCGGTTGGCGCGCAGCGTGTAGTTGCCCTCGCCCAGACTGTCGAGCGAGAGTGTGTCGAGCTGCGTGCCGCCCATCAGTCCGTTGCGTATGCTGACGAAGCCGCCGTTGAGCTTCACCACGTCGATGGTGTCGCTCTTTGGATTATTATTATAGTAGTAGCGCTCTATGGCCGAGAGGGTCAGGCCGTAGCCGCGGTCGGTGCAGAACACCGGGTGGCCGAAGGTGTAGCGTACCTCCATCGAGTCCTTCCGGCCCACGGGCCAGCCCTCCTTCCTCACGGCGTATGCCACGGGTATCTTCTCCTTCACGCCCTTGATGGGCTGGTAGTTGAAGTTTTTCTCGCCGAAGTAGCTGAAGTTGTCGAAGCCCTGCTGCTTGTATTCCAGGAGCACGGGCGAGTGGTAGATGCGGCTGTACTTGGCGTGGTATTCCACCACCACACTGTCGAGATGGACACCTCCGCGGCTTGTCCAGTTGCCCTTGAGGGTGTCGGAGTGGAGGGTGAGCGAGTCGGTCAGATCGATGACGTCGCTGGTCTCTCCGTCTTGGAAGAGCGTGGCGTAGCCCTCGGCGGTGATTTGCTGTATCTTCCACTTCACCGGCGGCAGCTTCACCTCATACTCGCCCGTCAGCTTGTCGGGATAGACCACCATGCGGTGCCTCTCGGTGTGGACACGTGTTGAGTAGGTGTTCTTGTCCATCTGGCCGTGCTTCTTGTGGGTATAGGAGGCCTCGCGTGTGGTGAGCGAGCGATTGGTGTTGTCGAAGACGAGCCACGAGCGGTTGTCGCCCTCCAGCGTGAGCACTATCTTCAGGCTGTCGCCCAGGTTGTTGGTGGAGAGCGAGTTGCCCAAGGGAAGTTCGCCCTGCACGTGTCCGCCTGCCACGCGGCCGATAAGCGTCACCTGCGTGGAGTCGTAGAAGTAGGTGTTGGCCACGTCGGTCTGGAAGTCAATCTTCGTCTTGCCGTTCTCCGTGTAGTAGCCTCCGCCCGTGAATTTGTGGCCCTGCATGACGGCCTGCACGGTGTGCTCGCCCGGGAGCATGCGGAAGGCAAACTGACCGTCGAAGTCGCTCTCCACGGGTCCGGCAGCAGTGTGCACCTCGCGTCCGTCCACCGTGAAGCGGGCACCCTTGACGGGGATGCTGGTGCCGAGATACATCACCTGACCCGTGAACCTGACACCGCTGATGACGGTGAAGTTATTGCCGTTGAAGTAGTTGGACTCGGCGTTGAAGGTGACGGGCAAGCCGTCCTTGCAGTCCTCCGACAGCTTATCTCTTTCGATGCCTGACAACGTGATGGTGTAAGCGCCCTGCTGGTATTCCCAATACTCCAGTTTCTCCACGCTGTAGAAGCCCGATTCGTCGGTCACGCAGCTGCCGCCCTTCTTCGGGTCGGCATCCTTGCCAGTCTGCGACACGCTGACGCGCACGCCCGGGATGCCCGAACCGTCGGCGAAGCGCACATAGCCCTCCACCTTGCCGGTCTTCACGCAGTTGCCCGCCACGACGTCGGTGGTCGTGATGTGCAGACCCTCGCAGTCGTTCACCGAGCTGACGCGATACTCATAATCGAACACGGGCGACACGGTCTTGTCCTCATATTGCAGCTCCGCCACCTGCGGGGCAATGACCTTCCATTCTTCGTCGGTGGTGACGTTGCGGCGCTCCACCCTGTAGTAGTCCACCGTGTCGTCGGTCTTCTCCCACGTCAGCACCACAGAGCTCTGCTGTGTTTCGGTCTTCAGCGAGTTCGTGATGATTTGGCCCAGACTCTCGTAGTAGAACAGGCCTGAAGTGATCTTCCTACTATCACCTATTACAGGCTCAACACTATTGGTCTTTGGCACGGGCTGGCCGTTGGCATTCTTGGTCCAGCCGTTGCCCAAGATGGACACAATCTCATCACTCGTCTTGTCGTTGCCCAAGATGGACAGAGTCTCATCACTCGTCTTGCCGCTATATGTCGAACGGTGCAAAATGGGCACAACTTTGCCGTCGTCCACCGTCCATTCCTTATCACCCAACACCAATGCAATATACGCTTGGCCCGGCACCGAAGCATCTGCCTGATAACTCCCATCGCCCCAATTATGATAACTTAAGATATTGGACTTCCTGTCAGGGTCAGAATCGCATCGGACATTGTGTTCCATCATTGCTGGAGTACAGTTGTCACTGTATGTGCCATTCTCCACGAACTTATCGATTTTTGCAGCATTTATGCCATCTGTGGCACCAGCACAAATAGCATATGCTTTATCACTGTCAATACTGCCGTCAAAGCAGCAGTTCATTATCCTTACTTTATCCGAAGGATTTATGTGGGCTATAAAGCCGGATGCGTCACCACTGCTTTGTATGGCAGCCGATACCCTGCAGTTACCGATGTAGTTGTTATATTCTTCAAAATAATAGGACTCTCCCACCACGCCGCCAACAGCGCTTCCGCTGCTGACGATTTTTCCCGTCAGCCGAAGGTTTTCGATGATGTAGCCCTTGGCATAAGCGAACAGGCCGATGTTGCTTTCATCAGAGTTGATATCCATGTTGATGGTGTAACCATTACCATCAAAAGAGCCACGATAATTATATCCACTACCTCCAACGGCCTGTGTGACGGTGATGTCAGCCATAAGCACGGCATTCACATCATAGCTGCCTTTAGCCTCTCTCACCAAGTTGCAGAATTTGTCCCAGTCTGCAGAACTCTCGATGAAAACTTTGCCTAAAGGACGGTATTCCTTGGTGCAGTAGCTGTTGTTAAGGGTCAGCGTGCCTGAATTCGAGCCTACCCATGTGTGACATTCTTCGTATTTTGTATTGATGGAAGTAGGTGCAAACAGGCAGTTGTTAATTGTCACCCTGCTCTGATCACCCACGGCATCCCCCACGAAGCCGCCGTTACCCCAGGTATTAACTCCCGTAAAGCTGCCGGCAAAGCGGCAATTGTTGAATGTGAGCCGGCCGCTATCAATTTTGCCCACGAAGCCACCCATGTAGGCTAGGTCATTGTAGCTGCTTGTCAGGTTGACCGTTGAGTTGCAGTTTTCTATGGTAACGTTACTGCCCATGCTTGCAAAGTTTATCAGGCTGGCCGTGTACGGGAGGGAACCACTGACGGTGCCCGTCAGGTTCAGGTTGCGAAAAGTGGAGGAGCCCACATATAAGAAGAGTGTCGCAGTTTGGCCATATCCTGATATTATATTGAGGTCTATCGTGTGGCCGTTGCCCTCAAATGTGCCACGGTAGGGGGAACTGCTAGTGCCTACCCGCTTGTTGATGTCGACGCTGATGTCGGTCATCAGGTAGGCATTCACGTCATATTTTCCCTCGGCCTCTTTCACCTTCTGAACGAAAGTGTCCCAGTCGGCATCCGAGCGAATGGGGACATTGACAGCCACCCTTGTAAAGGTAAACTGGTCGGGGTTCTCATAGCGGGTTATGGTTTTGCCCATCCCCACACCGAAGTCTATCACGTAAAAGACGCACGAGCGGTTGAGCTGCACCACCTTCTTGCGCGCCGTTATCTCCTCGTCGGTGAGCGCGATGGTGGTGGTATCGACGGGCTCGGCATCTCGGTTGAAGGTCGTGAGGCGCATCGTCATCTGTGCGCGACTGTCCCAGACGGCATTGCCCTCGGTGCCGTAGTTCCACTCAACCCTGATGGTGCGCTCCGACTCGTTTTCCCACTTGGCCTTGTAGCCGGTGTTCACCTTCAGCAGGTGCAGGTTAGAGAGCTCTACTACATCGGTTGAAGCCATTGCCGGGTTTTTAACCTCGTTGTCGTTCTTGATGTAAGAGAATCCCCACAGCTGATAGGCCGCGGCGCGCACGATGCGGTAGTAAACCTTGACGCTGCCGCCGTTTATCTGCTCTTCGGTGAGCGAGCTGACGAGGGTGGAGTCCTTGTAGCTGTATTTGGTGGTATCCTCGTCGAAGGTCACCGTGCCGATGACCTGGTAGTCATCGTCCTTATCGGTCAGCGAGCGGAGCACCATAAACTCGTCGCCGCTGAGGATGTCGTTATACTTAGGGTTGCTCACGCTCCACTTCACTTCCACGGCGCCGGCGTCGGTAAGCACCTTGTGGGTGTCGAACTTCAGCACCGATGCCTCGGGGCTTTCGGGCTTGTGGAGTATGGCGTCGTCGGTGTCCTTGCGGGTCACGGTGACGGTGCCCACCTTGAGCTTGGCCTTGATTTCCAGACTCTTGTGCTGCTCAGTGGCGCTCACGGGGATGAAGCCGGCATAGGTGTCCTTGTCGTATGTGATGCGGGGGAGTTTCTTCGTCTGTCCGTTCTCGTCGGTGTAGCTCACATCAATGTACTTCACAGGCTGGTCGCACGAGAACGGGATTTTCAGCATGCCCTTCTCGCTGTCCTCCGTGCCGGGCACCATGTCGTAGGTCTCAAAGTTCACGTCGCCAGCCGCCGGCCAACTGGTCATGACGGGCGTGGCTCTGTATGCAGTCCCGGTGTAGCCAATGTGCCATGAGCCTGGTTTCTCGCCATTCATCTTATCCAGCACATCACTCTGTTCAGTGATGTTAGCACAACCGCTCGCCATCTCATCCCAAACGTGGGAGGAAAGGTTTAGGGAACATTTATCGTCACCGCCCCAGGCTTCACCCCAGACGCTACCACCAACATACACGTAACTAAATCCAAAATGTGATTTACCATTCGATGTGGCTTCTTCATAGAGGCGGTGCCAGCGCCGCTCGTCACCGGAGTCACCCCATATGAAACAGGCTTTATAGTCGTTAGAACTTACATTTCCATCGTAGCGGCAGTCATTGATATGGGTGATGGCTTTAGAGGCGTGTCCTATGAAACCACTGGCATGAGACTTAGAAGAGGTGACATCAACCGACACCCATACTCTTTCGATATGGACGTTTGGGTGCCCCTCATATAGGACTCTTCCGATGAGTCCTCCGGTCCATTGTCCTCCCTTGACATAACCATTCACGCGCAGGTCTCTGAAAGTGGCCTCCTTGACCTTGCTGAACGGTGCCATCTCATCGGTGGTTCCTCCATCGATGTCCACCACAAGCGTATGTCCGTTGCCGTTGAAAGTGCCGTTGTAATAGACACCGCTTTTGAGGGCGATGGCGTCATAAACCCAAAAGTCGGCATCCATGATGGCGTTCACCTCCCTACCGTTGCTCTCGTCCACCTTGTCGCGGAACTTCAGCCAGTCGGAAGCCGAGCTCAGCACGTAGTAGCTCTTGTTGCCAATGAATATGGAATCAAGCTTGTCGTCAGCCCATGCCCCCTGGGGCACAAGCATCCCCACGAGCATCAGGACCATGGCGGCCGCCAAGTGCAGCCGCTGCCGCCATGAGGAAATTACCCCCCCCACTGGCGACACTCGTCTCGTTTTTGTGTTCGTAATCATAACTTTTCTATATTTATATTTTGATTGTTTATTCAACTCTTGTATTCTTTATTTCGGTTTCTACGGCTGCAAAGATACGACTATTTTCCCAAATATCCAAGGATTCGCGAGATTATTTATCCCTTTGTGTCAGTAAGTTAGAGAATCTAAGTTAAGCTGTCTGCAAATAAATTGTCCAACACAACAGACTGATTGACAATGCTGGCGTGTTCCCCTCGGGCAACACCCATCGTAGTAATCATAACCAACTGGATGCTGTGCGTCTTGTTGTGCATCTTGCTTGCGGCAAAGGCCTCTATCTTATTTAGGAAATCTTCTTCATCGGTTTTCGTTATGGCGTATTTGCCACCAGTGAACTTCATTTCACAAAGACTTCATGCTGAATTGTTTTTATTGCTCTGCAAAAGTACAATTTCTATTTCAGACTCATGCATCTTTTGCTTAAAAATCAGCGAAAACGAGAAAGTATTATTGAATTTCGCTGATTTTTAAACATGAAATCTACTCAAAATGGTTTAGATTTGCTCTTTGAAGAATAGGATAGCCTTCTTCAAAGGCTCTAACTCCTTGTTGATTACTTCAAAAACGACATCAGCATCAACCTCAAAATAATGATGAGCCATAATATCTCGAATGCCCATGACTTTTTTCCATGGGATGCTCGGATAAGTCGGAAGTAACTTTCCTTCAGACACCTTATTCAAATTCTTAATAGATTCACCAATAGCAATCAGGACCATACATGCTGCATCTAGTTTCTCCATTCCACCTGGAGTAGAAAGGAAATCGTCAACAGTACGAACACTTTGCGTCCTTTCCTGAAGTCTATCTATAGCCAATTCTATCTGGTTAAGCGTATGCAAAACGATTGGCAGGTTCTCTGATGATATCGATTCCATCTTTTTCTATTTGTTTAAGGAGAAACTCGTTATTGTTCCGATGCTTTCGAACAACATCAACACTACAACCAAGTAGATTCTCAAGAAATTCTTTCAGTCCTATTATTTGAAAAATGTCAGGCTCCATCTCGACAAACACATCCACATCGCTTGACTCCTTCTGCTCATTACGAGCAACAGAGCCAAACAAACGGAGCGAACGAACATCATAGTCTTCAACTATAGTATTTTTGTTCGCCAAAATTCTGTCTATGCATTCCTGTCTGCTTATCATATTCGTTGCAAATATAGAGATTATTTTTGAAACAACAAAGGAAAAGGAAGAAAAAAATGGTTTCTGCGAGAGATACGGCACCTTGCGTGTCAATGTATCTGTCCCAGTGTCACCCAGAATGTTCCTGTGGTTAACTATAAGGGCAACCAGATTGTGGTCAACCTCTGATGGTGCTGAACACAAATAAAAGGGCAGTGATTCACTGCCCTTTTATTGTGCCCTTTGTCTCTCTTATAATAGTGACACAGCACGCTTATATTTCGAAGTGTGATGGGAATTTTATTGACCGCCGTCAGAATCCCAATCTTCGTACTTATCATCGTCAACAAAACTACTTTTCACAGGGCTGCCTGCGAGCAAATAGGACTTGTATTTAAGTATTACCACGCTCATGGCGGGTTTTTCATATGTTTTCTTCATTGCTGTGTCCTCCTATTTGTTAATGTACTTTTTACCGTTGTGGATATACATGCCCTTCTGAGGCTTGCCATTGAGTTGACGACCATTCATGTCGTAGTAGTGCTCCGTGCCGTCGGCATCGATGGTGCGGATGACAGCGTCGATAGTCGTCGCCTCACCATCGTCTATGACCATGTTAAGAGCGCGGGCACCACTATTTGAAGTGGCTTGGAAGTAAGCACGGAAGGGACCAATGTAAGCCTTTGGCTGGTTCTGAGGCACCTTGTGCCATTTGCCGTCGCTCTGCAGCAGGTAGGCAGGTTTGTTAGCATTGTAGAGCGAGCTGTTGGGGATGGTTGTCGTAGTGCCCTTCAGTTCATAGCCTCCCACCGTCCATGAGCCGTTGGTGTCGCTGACGATCGTAATATTCTCATCTGTGCTAAGATCCACATCGTTCTCGCCGCTTACAACAATATAATAAGGTGTAAAGGCTGCCATTTCCTTGTTCACAACCTCGGTGAAGGTGATAGTGGTGACTCCTGTAACGACCTCGCTACTGGTAGGATAGTACACCTTGGCGTTTTCGTTGGTGAGTGTCAGCGCGTAAGGCAGATAGCTGGTATATCCCGTAGCGACATATTCGAATGTACCTTCTTGCTTTTTCACAGTTTGACCATCAATCTTAATATCCTCGTCGGTAACTGTTACTTTCTCAACGAGATTAGCCTCGAGGCTTCGGTTGAAGGTCACGCCATGTGATACCGTAAGAGGTGTTACACGAGGATTGAAATTCCAATTCTCTGTCAACGACAATCGGTCTGCTGTGTTACCGATGACGACGTTGAACTCACCAGTATTTGCCGTGTTTTTAACATTTTCAGCAGCTCCATAGTTTCTTTCACGCAGGTAAATCATGGTGTATTCGCTCATGCCATAGAACGGATTTTCAGGGTCACCGCGGTCTACATTCAGGTGGGTTGGAGCCGTGTTATTATTCATGAACCCCTTAATTCCCGACATATCCACATAGCGAAGATTATAGGCTTCTTCAAAGATGGCAGCGTCCAGTTTGAACCACTTGTTCTCTGGGAACGTGATGCTGGTCAGTCCATTGCAAGAACTGAAACAGTTGCTCATAATCCAGACATCATTCGAAGTCAGGGCACTGGCAGGTAAAGTATAGTTGCCAGTCTTGCCTGGAGCACAGACTACAACATAACTACCAGCGCTTTCCGTGTTGTGTATCAGCACGTTGTCCACACTGATGTAGCCATTGGTATTCCCATCTGCCACGGTAATCGTAGTCAGTTTAGGACAGTGGGCCAGGAAGTTGCCCTTATGATTCGCGAAACCAGTACCGATAGTGAAACTGGTGAGTTCATCGCAGAAGCCAAAAGCTTCCTCACCAACATAAGTCACAGAATTTGGCAGAGTAACACTGGTCAGGGCGTCACTGTTGTAGAAGGCTCTGTCACCAATAGACGTGATGTTACTGCCAATAGTTACGGAAGCCATCGTCTGGTTATCCATGAAGACTTCTGAAGCGATGCCTGTAACAGGTTTCTCATTGAAGGTATTGGGAATGGTTACCGACGTAGCATTGCCCGTATATTTCACTATCTCGTAGCTTGCATCAACAGCTGGGCGATAAACGAAATCGCCAGAAGCCACGTCTACGCAGTTGTTAAAATACATGTCTTTCAGCGTGGCAGGCACAGGATAGTCTATGTAGTTGTCGGTGAAATAATACCAGTTGTCCGTACCCAGCACAGTCTTGGTTTTGTCCTGGTTCATGTCTGACTCTGCATTATACCCCTCATTGCCAGATGCGCTTAATGTACTACCGCCTTCTTGATGTCCTAATACAGATCTATCTACATTAGCTATCCAATAAGCGCAGTTCTTAATGGTACTTTCTATAGGATTGTTGGTTTTTCCGACTATTTTACCCAGACTTTCGCTGGACAAGCTTCCCCAGAGATATTCGCTTCTCGCAAAACAGCGATTGATATCGACAGCGCCAGCGCCACCAACGATACCACCAATAACGCTAGAACCGGAGCTATAGAGGAAGTTGGAAGCCGAGCAATCGGAGATAGTTACATTGTTACGGACATTGCCGACAATGCCGCCAGTCCAACCAGAACACATCACCCGTCCATGGAACATGCAGCGCTCTATGGTGGCATCCTTGGCATAGCCTACAATGCCGCCACCACTGCCACTGTTTGCATTAACGGTATAATCACCACCGGAAGGGAAGTTGCTGGTCACCAGCACGTCGGTAATATGGCTGCTATTATTTGCATATCCTACTACAGAGCCTACATAGTCTTTACCAGCTACCTTGGGATTCAGCAGATGCATATTGTAGATGGTAGCGTTAGTGGCATAGCCAAATAATCCCTGATAATTAGTTGAAGGATGATTAACATTAAGATTCTTGATGATGTGGCCTCCACCATCAAAAATGCCATCGAAAGAATGTTCATTCGATCCTATAGGAGTCCATTCTTCACCACTCAGGTCAATGTCTGCCATCAACTTAAAACTGGTAGCGTTAATCGTACCGTTGTTCACTGCATCACGGAAAGCAATAAACTCTGCTTTCGAGGTGATAGCCAAGGGCTCGTTGCTGAGCTCGTAGATACGGGCGAAAGCTTCCTCCCAACCCACTTTCTCGTTGGCACGAGTCTGTGTACCTGTAGAAGTGCCGTCAAACTTACTATTTTTATAGCTGTCCAATTTACCTGCAGGAACGAAGAGGTTGCGCACTAAGGATTTCTCTCGCATGCTCTCCTTGGTGCCAAGCACAGAGAAGACATCGTTCCACTGCCATGTGGGGGCGGTGATTCCCATGCAACGCATAGTCGTCAGGCTGGTGAGGTTACAGAAGGCGCCGGCTCCGATGGTTTGCAACGTGGCTGGCAGCCTGATTTCTATCACTGAGGAGCAACCTACAAAGGCATAGTCGCCAATGTGCTCAACACCTTCTTCGATGGTTACTCTTGTCAGTTTGTTGCACAGACGGAAAGCAAACTGTCCGATAACAACTTTATAGGACTCGCACTGATAGGTCACCGAACCTGGAATGATGAGTTGACCATCCTCGTAGTGATTGATACAGGAGGTATAGCCATTGCCCAAAGTGGCAGTCTTGGCTTCGGTGTCATAGATACATATGGCATTCGTGCTTGGATACGCTAGCGTCAACGTTCCTGTCACTTTCTCTGCAAATGCCAGTAAAGGCAGCAGAGCGACCATGATTAGGGATATATATTTTTTTATCATAACTCTATTCTTTATTTGCGCTTACATCTATATTACTGCTTCTTCTCAAGCACCCACTTGTACAACTCGTAGTCAGGCGAGGTGCCAAATAAATTACCCGTCAAGAAGAAGTTCTTACCAGCATCTATATGGTCCTTAGTACTATTGGTGTCGTTGATATAGACATCTGCCTTTGTCTCATCAAATACCACCGAGTTTGTTGGATGGGCGTTGGCAGCACTTAAGCGTGCAGAAGGGCTCTTAATGTAATACTTCAGTTCGGGATGGTTCTTGACAAACGAGCACAGGTTGACAAAAGGCACCACCGTGTCGTAAGATGAGTGGTAGAATGCAATGCGATGCTTGGGAGTCCAGCCCACAGTGAGGTTGTTGCTCTCTAAGGCACGGTGCAGGTCCTGCATAAATCCACGCTCAGTAGGTATCACGCGCTTGCCGTCGACCTCAAAATTCGATTCGGTTGTGAAGTATGCGTAACATTCAGGGGTCAGCATCTCCTGGAGTTTACCAAATACGGTGTAATCACCAAACAAGAGGAAGGGCTTTGTCGACTTGTAGAACATCTTACATACCTCAGTGGGATCATAGTAAACTCTATACGAGGCATGCCCTGTTTCATAAGGGTCGTCAAGATTAACAAAATTATTCAAACCATACTCCATTTGCCACTGATAGCGCTTGGTGACGTCTTCGGTGCTGAACTGGTCATCCCTATTAGGATTCTTTTTGGCTGCAATCATATCCAGCGATCCCGTAGAAAGGAATTTCGAAGACAGGTATTCATCTACCGTGTGCTGGCGCATCAGCGGATTGCTGTCGCACATGCCTTTCAGAATGAGCGGCATCACGATAGGCATAGTCACCGAGCCTGCATCGTGGGCAGTCGGTGTGGGATCTTCGTTATTATAGTTCTGACCATTGTCAGTAATGTAATAGCGCAGGTGGGCCACAGGGTCGTAGGGACCGTCGCCACAGACGGAGCCTGCATAGTGCAACTGATCGGCAAGACCGTTCTCTTCGATGAACTTATGAACAGCAAGTGCCACACTGCCACCCTGTGAATAGCCCAGTGAAACACTCTGCCAGTCGTCTTCGAAAGACGGTAAATTATTACTATTATAAAGTGCCAGACCATAGCGCACGGCATCAACGACTTGGCGTGCGGTCAGTTCCTGATAAAGGTAGGGGTGGGCACGGTCGGCAGTGATGCCATAGCCCTCGTAGTCGGGCATAATGACCAGACAGCACGGCTGGCGGATAGCATCATAGCGAGCGTACATGAGCATCATGCCGACACCCGTCTGGAAACTACCGCCTTCGTGGTTATAGTTAGTCGGAGCCTCAAAGTTGCTCGTGATGGTCTCGTGACAGGCTATAAGCAGGTTGCTGGGCTTTCTTAAATTAATAAAATTTCGGGGCAAAGCCATCATCGATGATAGGATGACCTTGTTGCCGTCAGCATCTATTGACGGATATTTGTAGGAAACGAGAGCGGCACCAGAAATCATATCTTGAAAACCTTCAGAATTTAGTCCTCCATACTGGTTATAGTCGTCAGTACCAGGAGCACGGCGACGCGAAAGTGCAGGACCTATTTCATCCTCTACGGGGTTTATTGACTTGATGCCCTCGTCAATGTATATGGTATCGGCTTGCCCTGTAACAGAGTCCACCACAATACTGTCGCGGCAGCCGAATACAACCTCCTTGACAGATATAATCTCCACCTGGCTGAGGTCTACCTCAGCCAAGTTACCAAGAGCACTCTGTGCCCACGTGCCCATAGCTGTAAACGCCATGGATAAAAGAAGTACTTTTCTTGGATTCATAATCATATAGTTTTATTTTTATTATTATTGGCAGATTATAGGGGGATACCCGTAATGTCATACACCTTATCCTTGATGTATTCTTTAGCCTTATCGATGGCGTCCTTTATAGCCTGGTCCCTGACCGCATCTTTGTCGGGCATGCAGTCTTCCATTAAGAGAATGGTCTTGCCGATGTGCTGGAAGAGTCCGTAGTCTACGTGGTTGCCCCAGTCGCCAAATTCGGTTTCGACGTTGCAGCCGTGGCCCTTCAGGTAGTTGGCCATTTCCTCGCCCACATGCCAATCCATGTATTTGTCGCCAGCAGAGTGCATAATATAGTACTTGGTCTTGGTGCTGGGCTGCCAGGTCTGTCCCTCGCCGCAAAGGGAGTTCTCGCGGAGCTTCTGGGCCAGTTTCTTGCCGACGGTCGACTCAGGATTGAGCGCATCGGGCGTCAGAATAAGGTTGACGGGGCAGTCCTTGGCCTTTGCTTCATCACCACCGGCAATGAGCTTATTGATGTCCCAGGTGCCGTAGTCCTTGGAGAGTATCCACTTCTGGATGTTGCTGGCAAGGGGCTCTACAAACACGTCCTTGTAGTCAAAGTCCATGTGGTAAGTCTCCTTGTAAGCCACCACCACGAGTGGGAAAGAACAAGCATAACCAGAGGTGGGGCTGGTAATGTTGCTGATATAAACGCTATGCAAGTCGAAGGGAGCAGCACCTCCCGAGGTCAGGTTCCAATGGAGGTCGGGACGCTTCTCGTCGCAGTAGCGCTGAACGGCAAGTGCCGAGAAACCGCCACTGCTGTAGCCCACATTGAAGGTGGGCAGTCCGCTGATGGCATAGCCCTCGTCTTTCAGAATCTGCATGGCGGCATCCCAAGCATCGATGGTCTCAACGCTGGTAATCTCCGGACAGCAGTAGGCCTGTGGCTTGTCCTCCGTGAGTGTCCAACCATAGAGGTCGGCAGAAACCATAATGAGATTCTGGTATTTGTTCATGTATAGACCGATGTCGTCAATCTCGTTCTGAGAAGTACGCTCACCATGCTTGGCACATGTAAACTCATTGTAGAGCATCAGACCACGTGGAGCCACATCTTTATTATATACGGCGGGATTCATTGAAATGACGCCTGTCAGTCGCACAGGTGTCTTCATGTCGGGACCGAGACTGGTATATTCGAACACGATTTGACGGAACTTCAAGTTCAGCGCATCACTC